>Ga0123342_1008811_pt1 | contig 12457 bp, 9 predicted proteins | sample Turbeawhitnodule_FD_89960 | JGI IMG/M metagenome (GOLD analysis project Ga0123342, IMG submission 89960) | Root nodule microbial communities of legume samples collected from Mexico - Turtle bean Mexico white nodule | ecosystem: Host-associated > Plants > Roots > Nodule | place: Mexico: Nepantla... | reverse complement strand
GGTGAGTTCTTGTCTTAGAACATTGATCCAACTCTAAGAAAAGTGCCTAAATAATGTCCAGCTCAAGGTGATTCCTAAGAATGTCAAGAATCATTCTCTATATGGCTAGTGGAATCACATCATATATGCTCTCATTGACTTGATCGTTGGAGTGTAATCAATAAGTGGAGATCCCCTCACTGTGAATCATTAGCATCCCAAAGTAGCAACACAAAAGAAAAGTCATCCCGGAGTCCACCACCAAGGTCCGACCCGGGTCAGCCAGCGAGAACAGTAATATATCATGATAGTAAAAATAACATTAGGCATTCGATGTATATAATTTATTAATGTTTAGGATAATGTAGACAATAAACTCAACATAAGTGATATGATAGACATAAATAAAAATGTTTATTATATTAGATAGTTAGTTTAAAATAAATATTAGGGAAAATAAATGATATTTTGAAGATATAAAAATTATTTAAACTTTTTATCTATTATAAAAATTATATTTTTATTAGTAGAGGAATCAAATTACATGTTTAATATAGTTCATTCCCAACATCTTTAACATTTACTGCATAATGACTTTCAGATTTCGTTTTGAGAAAAATGTTTTAGAGCAGAAGTGGTATAAATAAAATGACACCTGAATATTTTATTATTAAATTTAAAAGAGCATGTAAATAGAAATTTAGTTATTCAAGTTTCATTTTAAAAGAACCATCATCTCTCTAAAAACTCCATTTTATTTTCCTCTGTCTTCTCTCTACGATTCTAACTTCCTCGCACATCAGTTTGACGATTAGAGTACGTCATTACTCTCCTGGCAGCGAAGACTACAAGATTGCTGGATCAGAATCTTTGATAGAGTAAGTTCATTTTTTATTCCCTTTCTCCTTTCTTGTCTCTTCTCTCTAAGATTCTTACCTCCTCGTTTATCAGTTTGACAATCAGAGTCTACCATTAGACTCTTGGCAGTGAACTCTACGATATTGCTCGATCAAAATCTCAGATAGAGTAAGTTCCTTCTTGGCTCATTTTCCTTTGAGTTAGTTTTGATCTAGTGATATAATCCAAGCCAAGAAGGAGATGACCACGAATTCAAATTACCATTCACACTATGAGAAGTTATCTAAACTTTCAAGTGAATACCCCACCAAGGATCTAACAGACCTCACTAGAAGGAGAAATGGGCAAAGACCAGAACATCAAATGTTCTTCCTTCTGGTCTTCTTAAGAATAAAACAAGTTGTAAATAAATTGGGCTCATTTTAGGGGTCCAAATAGCAAGATAGGCTAGAATAAGGTACCTTTAGCATAATAAGGGGTGTAGTTATCATTTTAGCTTGTTTCTAGCCCTTTACGAAGGAAAGTTGACCTAGTTTCTAGAACATTAAGCCTAGGGTGTGTTTTTGACTCAGTCAAACCCTAAAGGCAACCCCTCACACATTTACCATCCTATCATTTCCCATCTTGTTTTCCAAGGCACCCATTCCTATAAATAGGGTGTCATACTACTTGTATTTTCATGTTGAATTTGAATAGAAAAGTTACTCTGCACAATTTGTGCGAGGTGTTTGTGAGGCTTGTTTCCTCTTAGCATTAGGTCTCATCTTGAGTGATTGGAGAGCTCTCAAGTGGCGACCATCAACACTTATCTTGGAGGAAAACCACACTCCAAGTGGCAGACTCCATTTATCTTTGTTTTCTTGTTTTCTTATTTTTCCTCCATTGTCAATTCGGTTTCCATCATGCTTTTATGTTTCCTTCCATGTTAATTTAATTTTTGTCCTTCATCATCAATCACCATTCTAGAAGTGAACCTTCACACTTACTTAACCACTTGATTAAGTTCGTATCCAATGAGAATCTTCTTTGGGCTCTCACCATATAATTGCTAAAAGCCTCAATCCTAAGTAAAGTGTCACATCTAAAAGAGATAAATCTAAAATCAACTCACATCATGTTGTATTCAGAGCTTTGGTTTTTTGAGCATATTAGCTTTGAGTTGATTGGACACTTTACTTTTCTTGCACCTTTAAATTCTTGCCTTTACATTCAAGCAAATTTAAATTCTTGCCTTTACATTCAAGCAAATTTAAATTTAGCCTTTACTTTCTTGTCTTTACTTTTAAGCAATTATTCATTAGCACCTCTTTTTTGCTTTTGAATGTTTATGTTATGTCCATTTCTGTTTTTACTCTTTTTGCTTGAGTCATATGTTCTTAGTGTTTCTAGGAGTCCTTAATTGCTTCTACTTACTTTCTTTTAACTGTGAAGGTATAAAAGTAACTAGAATTTGTTTAAGTAGAAGTTGATTTAAGTTCCAAACATAGTTTTCAAGTGTTCATTTAATTTGAATCCCAAACTCTTTTTGTGATGATTGGAGGTAAATGAAAATATGCATGACAAAAATTATGGACATCTTATTTCCATAAACCAAAAACAAGTATAAAAAAAAAGAGAAGGTATGCATATTGTTTGTTCCAATCTTTTCAAGTCAACATTTCCCAAAATAGTGGATTCATTTTATTTGGCAAATTGATTTCAACCTTGTGGAATTTTTATCCTTTTGCTTTGACAATTTCTAAAGAAAAGAAAACTTCATTGTTAAAGGTTTAGTAAGTGCCTTAGAGTCTTTTTGTGTGCTTTTCTTGCTTGTCTTTCTTAAAAGTTTTGTTATAATCTCTTTTTCTAACTTGGTTTAGCTTTTTTGTTTTGAGCTTTTCTTGTTTGTCTTTTAAAATTCTTTAGTTTTGTTGTGGTTCTTTTGAGATCAAGTGTTAAGGGCTTTGTCCTTTTTCATTTGAGAGCCTGCAACACCAAGATAGACCTTTGTTGAGAGAAATTTCTTTTTCAGTGCTTTGTTCAATTTGTTGAATCAAGTGTGATCAAAAGCTTTGAAGAATCCAAATCATAGCGTTTGATGGAAGGCTGAAGTTGCTTGGAGTTGCTGCGTTTTTAGAGTAGGATCTGGGTAGTTATCTTTGTAATTCACTCTTTGTTGAATCTAAAGCTTAAGTGTTTTCAAATATTTTAAGGTTAAAGTGTTTTTCAAACTAAGTGAAAAACAACATATTGTTTTGTCGAAACAACCGATTGTTTTGCACTTAGGTGTTTTTGAAAATGTTGAAAACTGTTTTGGTTGGTTGACTTGCTGTCAAACCAAAACAATCGATTGTTTCGTGAAATCAATCAATTTTTTGTTTGAAAATCTTAACAAAATCTGTTTTGTTAGTTAAGTGTGCTTTAAATGATTTTCAAACTGAATACGCTCCTGTTTTAAATGCTTTGACCAAGATTTGAAAGCTATAAATAGTTTGTTAATGTTTTATAACAAACAATTAAGATAGAAAAACAAATTTGAGTTTTTCACAGATTGCTTTCAAGATTTGAGTTTTCACCTTTGAGCTTTGGTTTATCAAGAGAGAGTGGAATAAGATTACATCTGTATCGATTTCAGTTCATTCTGTTATAAGTGTAATTCGTTCTGAATACTTTGCACATTCTGGTGTTGTAAAGCCAAGAAGGGTTGTGTGCTCTTGAGGTTGTCAAGATCAACATTCTTGGTGTGTCTGCTGAGCCAAAGGAAGTGTGTTTCTTGAGGGGATCAAGGCCACTTCTTTGGTGGTGTGTGTATGTAATCTGGTTTTGATTACTCAATGGATTCCCAGTGGTTTCTGGAAAACTGGATGTAGCTCTTGGTTTAAGAGTGAACCAGTATAAACTGTTTGTGTATCTCTCTCTTCCTTAAACTCTTTAAATTCAGCTGCTGTTATTTTTACTGGTATAAACAACCAATTGTTTTTCTGGTGCTTTGTTGTTTTGAGCTTTGTTTCTTGGCTAACTGAATTCCTAATCTGGTTTCTTGCAAAGAATTTCATTCTAGCTTAAAAAGTTTGCGAAAACTCCCTTTAAACAATTCATTCTCCCTCTCGTTTAAGGCCATACATTCTAACACAATTATCTTTTTTGCTACACAAAAGAGTGACACAAGTGAGGAGAGAGTTATTACTAATTGTTGATTCTCTTTGTGCAATTTTTTATGGCTAATCTTTCTTCAGGGAATCATCCAAACCTCAATCTCCCCAAAAGGCCTTTCTTATGGGTGAGCTTGCGGCAACCAAAAGAGCATTAGCCCCAAAAGAAGAAGACATGCGACAATTGGAAGAGAGATTGCAAAGGCCTGAAACGGCACAAACTTAGACAACCAAGAGGAAGGAGGTGGGATCAAAGGAGAACCTCAAGGAGTTACTCCCGTTATGGTAGCCAAGAAGAAGAGCAAGAGTGGAGGATGCACCAATATGATGAAAGGCACAACCCACATCAACCATCCAAGCCCTCTTTCCCTTTTATTAAATTGCCAAGTTTTAATGGGGAAAGTGATCCTAATGTATATCTAGGATGGGAAGCAAAGGTAGAACAAATTTTTGTTACAATTAATGGGCTAAAACAATAGGGGAGTGAATTATTTTTGAAAGATTTTCTCAAGTATTGAAGGTAGTGTGAAAGGCTATGAAGAATTAATCCATGGAAATTTGTCTAGCCAAATATAAAACCGTTTTTAAGCTTGATACAGAAAATCAACCTGTTGTTTTATCAGCAGTTTATAAAACAGATTTAAAGCAATTTAAAGAGTGTAAGGATAGAGAGATTAACACATAATTTTTATACTGGTTCACTCAACACCTGAGCTACTTTCAGTCCTCAGAAACCACTGAGAATTCACTATCTAATCAACCCTAGATTACAAGCTGCACACACCAAGAGTGATAATCTTGAACCCCTCAAGAACACACACCACTCCTTGGGAAAAACCACACCAAGAATGTTGATCTTGATCCCCAAAAGAACACACAACACTTCTTGGCAACACCAGTACAAAAATACAATTATCAAGAAGGAAGGGATTAGAATACACTTGGGTAAATCACAAGATCAAAGATCAGAATACAAGACCCAATCCTATTCCACACTTTAGATGATCCAAAAGCTTTTTGAAAACTTGAAAACTGTTTTTTGATTGATCTCTCACTTAGTTGATGCATAGGAGCGTAAAACCACCTTTTTATCTTTCAATCAAATGGTTAAAATAATTACAACAAAAGCCCAAAAGCTGTTGTTATAATTTAAAACAGAAAAACCACTTAACAGAATTGTGTTAAGGTTTTTCAACAAAACAATCGGTTGATTTTTCGAAATAATCGATTGATTTTTTTCTGACAGCATTAAAATCCACTAAGTGTCAAACAACCTGTTGTTTCGAAATTTCAACCTGTTGAAATTTTGTTTGAAAGCAAAGGCAAAGACAAAGCTTTTCCAAATCATTTTGAAATTCATTAAGTGTCAAACAACCTGTTGAAATTTGTTTGACAGCAAAGGCAAAGAAAAAGCTTTTCCAAATCATTTTGAAATCCACTAAGTATCAAACAACCTGTTGATTTGAAATTTCAACTTGTTGAAATTTCACTTCCTTTTAGAAAACCCATCTTTTCAAAATGTTAAAGATTCAATTGAGCTTGGATCATCTTAAGGAGTGAATTAACAAGTTTCAAACAACTAAACACACACACAATAGCAGCAAGGTCTTCAAGCTTTCCACTTGGATTTGGAGATATCAAAGCATCTTGTTCAACAATTTTCAATGTGTATGAGATCCAAGAAGACCAAAAAGTTAGGTTAGCTTGCCTAGAATTTTTAGACTATGCCATACAATGGTGGCATAAAGTTGTAATGGACATTGGTCTAAACAAGAGGCCAATCGTGGTCTTTTGGGAAGATTTAAAATTATGCATGTGCGCACCATTTGTTCCTCCTCATTATAGGAAAGAACTCTTGTTGAAGCTCCAACGGCTTCAAGAAGGACCTAGAAGTGTAGATGAGTACTTTAAAGATCTTGAAACTACTTTAACTAAAATTGACAGGCATGAAAGTGAGGAGTATAAAATAGTTAGATTTGTAAGTGGATTAAGGAGAGAAATCTAAGATGTGGTAGAACTTTATGAGTATTCCTCATTGGAAAAATTGGTTCACCTAACCATCAAGGTTGAATCTCAACTTTCAAAGAAAACTCATTTCAAAACCACTCATAATGATGACTTCTACAAATCATCTTGGAAAGACAAAAACAAAGTTTCTTCAAAAACTTTTCCTTCAAATTTTGTGAAAGATTCCACTTAAAATCCTAGAAATTCTAAACCCTCCACTTCTACACCTAAGTCACCCACCAAAACCTCAAGTAAAAAATGTTTTAAGTGTCTAGGTTTTGGGCATATTGCAGCCAATTGTCCTTCTAAGAGAAATATGATGGTTAAAGAGGGGGTTGTCATGAGTGATCATAACTCTCACAGGTCTAGGTCCCCTACCTTTTGTAGGAACCAAAGTGAGGAAGAGTATGAAATTCCATGTGAGGGAGACTTGTTAGTAGTGAGGCACATGCTTGGCCAAGTCCAACAACCTCTTGATAAAAGTCAAAGAGAAAACATTTTTCACACTAGGTGCCTCATTAATGACAAGTTGTGTTCCTTAATTGTGGATGAAGGTAGTTGTACAAATGTGACAAGCACAAGAGTGTTGGACAAGCTTGGGTTACCCACCATCTCTCATGCAAAGCCCTACAAGCTCCAATGGCTAAGTGAAGAGGGGGAAATAATAGTAAATAAACAAGTCCTCATAGCCTTTTCAATTGGTAAATACAAGGATGAGGTCTTCTGTGATGTTGTACTTATGGAAGCCACACATATTCTTTTAGGTAGCCATGGCAATTTGATAGGAAAACTTTACATGATTGCCTTACCAACAAAATCTCTTTTACCTTCCATGCGCATAAGGTCACACTAAAATCTCTCTCACCAAAAGAGGTCCATGAGGACTAAATAAAAATGAAAAATAAAAGAGAAAATGAAAAAGAGAAAGAAAGAAAAGATAAACCGAGTCACAACATATCATCTTACACAACTAAATCAATCATGTTGACTCGTGCCTGCTACAAACTGCACCTCCAAGGTGTCATTTTTCCTTATCTTTTTCATTACCAAATAAAACTAATTACTTGACATCTTGGACAAAGAAATTTTGGGATGAACATCAAACACCTCTTAAGGGTTCTCACCTTTTCAGAGGATTTTTATCACGAAGCCCTTTCATCCCCAAATATTCTTTCACAACATGGCTTGTACAAAGAGCTTGCCCTTTTGAACTCCCCAAGCTCAAAGAAAATAAGTTTGTTTCACTTCCCACACCTTGCACTCTTTTATATGTGAACAAACTAACTATGTTATTTGCAAGAGTTCTAAATTCGAGGTCGAATTCTCTCAAACTTAGGGCATGATACAATCCAAGCCAAGAAGGAGATGACCAAGAACTCAAATTACCATTCACACTAAGAGAAGTCACCTAAACTTTCAAGTGAAGACCCCACCAAGGATCTAGCAGACCTCACCAGAAGGAGAAATGGGCAAAGACCAGAACACCAAATGTTCTTCCTTCTGGTCTTTTTAAGAATAAAACAAGTTGTAAATAAATTGGGCTCACTTTAGGGGTCCAAATAACAAGATAGGCTAGAATAAGGTACCTTTAGCATAATAGGGGGTGTAGTTATCATTTTAGCTTGTTTCTAGCCCTTTAGGAAGGAAAGTTGACCTAGTTTCTAGAACATTAAGCCTAGGGTGCGTTTTTGACTTAATCAAACCTTAAAGGAAGCCCCTCACACATTTACCATCCTATCCTTGCTCATCTTGTTTTCCAAGGCACTCATTCCTATAGGGTGCCATACTCCTTGTATTTTCATGTTGAATTTGAATAGAAAAGTTACTCTGTACAATTTGTGTGAGGTGTTTGCGAGGCTTGTTTCCTCTTAGCATTAGGTCTCATCTTGAGTGATTGGAGAACTCTCAAGTGGCGACCATCAACACTTATCTTGGAGGAAAGCCACACTCCAAGTGGCATGTCCAACTCTCTTTCACCACATAAGCATTTCCTTCCTTCAGCTCTTCCATTTTTTCATTACTCCATTTATCTTTGTGTTCATATGTTCTTATTTTTCCTCCATTGTCAATTCGGTTTCCAACATGCTTTTATGTTTCCTTCCATGTTCATTTAATTTCTGCCCTTCATCATCAATCATCATATACTTGTATTTTTCCTCTGCCCCCTAGAAGTGAACCTTCACACTTCCTTAACCATTTGGTTAAGTTCGTGTTCAGTGGCAATCTTCTTTGGGTTCTCACCATGTAATTGCTTAAAACCTCAATCCTAAGTAAAGTGTCACATCTAAAATGGATAAATCTAAAATCAACTCACATCATTTGGTTAGGTTTGTCTTTAGTTTAAGCTTGCATGTGATGCTTTTATCTATAAAAATAGTCTCTGTTAGCTTAGAGTCCTAGTGGTATAGTTAGATTTTTTTATAGGATTTTGTGGTGTAGGTTAGGCTACCCTTGAACTTTTTGTAGTTTAGAGCTCTTAGGGATCATCTGCTCAAGTTCAGGTAAGGGAAACTAGTTTTATTTTTTTTAAAATAGAACTCTAGGTTAGAAGAACTAGATGTGGGGGTGACGTGGTCACCAGTTCCCATTTTTGTTTATAGGATTCTCTCTTTTGAATAGTAAAGTAATATATTGACTGAAATGGTTGATTTTGAATATTTTATATTGATTTTAAAGCGAATAAGTTGTTGAAAGTGTTTGTGATTGAGAATTGAAAATGTTTTAATGATAATATAAATGAGTTGAACTATTTTTGAATATTTTGTTGAATTACTTAAATGAGTTGTTTGATGAGAAGTGGTTATTTGATTTTAGATGATGATTGATTTAGAGGGAATATATTTGGAACTTAGTTTTGTGTTTAAGTGAATTTTGAGATGTATTTGGGTTGTTTAGAATGTTTAAAATATGATGTGATTGAATGGTGAATGGTGCATGGATGTGTTAAATGATGTATGTAATGAGGTGAAAGTGTGATCAAGACATAGTATTTTCAGAAAAGGAAATACCGTGTTGAGATTGTTATTAAGGTGTATTGATTTGTGAGTGTCCTGTGAATGAGACGATCCTGACTCTACTGATATAATGGAATCACATAGATGAAGTTATTCAGTTGGTGAGAGTCGAAGGAGGTTCATTTGCCTAAGTCTGAGGTTTGAAGGAACTGATCAGAGCAGATTAAACAGACTTACCCTATCATATGAGATGATGAAATGATGAGATATTGAGATTGATTATGTGGATTCATAATGAGTAGTATGACAGGTGCAAATCTCTGAATGCTAATTTCAATACACGAGTCTTCCGAAAGTAGAGTCGAGTGTCTGAGTATGTGAGTCAGTAGAAATCTAATAGGAATAATGTGGATGATAAATGTGATAGACACTTAATGACTTTGTGAAAATTATGTGAATTTGATGAATTATGTGTGTTTTTAAAAATAAAATTTATATTAGAATTCTAAAAAATAGCTAGTTTATCCTTTGTTTTGTTTTGTGTTTGCTTTCTTTAAATATGTGATGATCGTGTTAATTTACATGGGAGCAGATGGAGTTGTAGGTGATAGAGCTCCTCAATGAGCAGTCAGAGGAACAAATGTTTTATTTTGAATGTTTTATTTGTAGACTTTTGTGTATATATTAAATCCCTATGAAGAGGGATATCTTTTTGAGATACAAATACGAGAAAGTAGTATATGTTTATATGTTAATTAGATATTGCATGCATAATATATTAGCAAATTTGGGTAAAAATAGGAATGTTACATTTGGTATCAGAGCAGTTTATCCTTAGGATGACCTGAGGGTAGTGGGTTAATTGTGTTTCTTCTGCTTATAGATAATTGTTTGATTCTAAATTAAAAATATAATGAAATTTTTTCAGATTGTTTCTTTTTTTAAATGATTAAAATGATTTTTGAAATCTTGAGTGTGCTCTAGTTAAATGTATGTTCTAAATAATTTTTTTATTATTAAGAATGAAAGGATCTTGATATAGTGGTGATGATGCACACTCATAACTGAATCAAGATGATTTTCTATCTTAATTCTAAAAATTTGATGTTGAGCATGTATTTAAATCTTGTTTGGAATATTTCATTTTATTAAGTGTAGATTTATTTAATTGAAAATTGTGTTTTAGATTAACAGTTTTACATCAATAATTGTTTTGGTGAAGTACTTATATTATAAGTATTATGAGAAAATAAAATGGATTTAGTTGTGTCATGGTTTAGTTTCAGATAGATATAAGTTATGAAGAGTAAATAAGCAGTATGTTGAAGGTTTAAAGATTTAAGCATGTGTTTCTATAGGGAGTACCAAAGTTAAGTTCCAAGATGAAAGTAGGAATTTTCTTTGATCTGGAGCTTAGAAGATGTTAATGTCGATAGTACAATATAAGATGACTCTAGCTGAACAGCAAAGCTTAAAAGGAAATTTGAGATTTGGTGGAGAAATAAGTTTACAAGTTGATTATATCATCTTGAGAAGTATCAATGATTTTGGGAAAGAAGAAAAATGAGATATCCTAATTATGTTAGGTTACAGTTATACAAAGAATTTGTTTGAAAAGTAGTAGACAAAGGAATTACTTGGATAAGAGCAAAAGTTTCACACATAATGGATGTTGTTTAGTTGATTTGGATTTGAAATCATTGTGTGATTCGGAATCGACACACTCCTTTATGTCAAGTATGTAGGAGATGAATTGGATGTTATTCCAAGTATGGATTGGCTATCTGTCGATCACATTCTCAAAGGTTGTGCTCAACAGAAGATAATGTTTCCAAATTCCAATGAGTCAGAATCTATGTCTACTAAACAAGTGTGGTATGAAATGAAGAAAGGATAAAGTTGTTTTATAATCTTAGCTTAGATGGAAGCTAAGAATAAAGATGAAATGAGTAGTATACCTGTGATGAAGGAATTTGTGGATGTAATTCCAGAAGGAATACCTGGATTACCTCCTAAGAGAGAAGTGAAATTCTCCATTGATATAGTACCTGAAGTTGGACCAGTGTCAATGGGATCTTATAGAATGACTCCACCCGAGTGGATTGAACTAAAGAAGCAAGTTGAAGATTTGTTGGGGAAAAAATTCATCAGGCCAAGTGTATCTCCATGTAATGAGGTGAAAGTGTGATCAAGACATAGTATTTTTAAGAAAGGAAATATCGTGTTGAGATTGTTATTAAGGTGTATTGATTTGTGAGTGTCTTGTGAACGAGACGATCCTGACTCTACTGATATAATGGAATCACATAGATGAAGTTATTCAGTTGGTGAGAGTCGAAGGAGATTCATTTGGCTAAGTCTAAGGTTTGAAGGAATTGATCAGAGTAGATCAAATGGATTTACCTTATCATATGAGATTATGAGATATTGAGATTGATTATGCGCATGACTGTGTGGATTCACAGTGAGTAGTATGACAAGTGCATGTCTCTGGATGTTAATTTCAATACACGAGTCTTCCGGAAGTAGAGTCAAGTGTCTGAGTATGTGAGTCAGTAGAAATATAACAGGAATAATGTGGATGATTAATGTGATAGACACTTGATGACTTTGTGAAAATTATGAGAATTTGAAGAATTATGTGTGTTTTTAAAAATAAAATTTATATTAGAATTCTAAAAAATAACTAGCTTACCATGTGTTTTGTTTTGTGTTTGTTTTCTTTAAATATTTGATGATCGTGTTAATTTACAAGAGAGTAGATGAAGTTGTAAGTGATAGAACTCCTTAATGAGCAACCATAGAAATAAATGTTTTATTTGTAGACTTTTGTGTAGACTTTTGTGTATATATTAAATTCCTATGAAGAGAAATATCTTTCTGAGATACGAATATAAAAAAGTAGTATATGTTTATATGCTAATTAGATATTGCATGCATAATATATTAGCAAATATAGATAAAAATAGAAATATTACACTTAAAATGAAATAAAAAATATTTTGAAAATATAAAAATTATTTAAACTTTATATCTACTTTAAAAATTATATTTTTATCAGTAGAGGAATCAAATTACACATTTAATATAGTTATTACGAAGTGGACTTTAAGCCTAACTCAACCCCATAAAACCGGCTCAATGGGGTGAGGTTTGCACCCATTTATATATATTATGAAATGTCCTTATCTCTAGTTGATGTGGGATCTCCAACACACCCCCTTCATGCCGAGAGTGATAGATAGAAGCTCGTGCATGGGACTATATATTATGGGTGGTCCGATAACGGGTGGCACGATAGGCCCCAACACAAACACTCGCTAGGATAGGCTCGAAATGGCTCTGATACCATGTTAAGAAAGTGGACTTTAAGCCTAACTCAACCCATAAAACCGACTCATAGGATTGAGGTTTGCACCCACTTATATACAATGAAAGGCTCTAATCTCTAGTCGATGTGGGATCTCCAACACACCCCCCTCACGCCGAGACTGCCAACTCGTGCGTGGGACTATATATTTTGGGTGG
>Ga0123342_1008810_pt1 | contig 12458 bp, 11 predicted proteins | sample Turbeawhitnodule_FD_89960 | JGI IMG/M metagenome (GOLD analysis project Ga0123342, IMG submission 89960) | Root nodule microbial communities of legume samples collected from Mexico - Turtle bean Mexico white nodule | ecosystem: Host-associated > Plants > Roots > Nodule | place: Mexico: Nepantla... | reverse complement strand
CGCGCCAACGCTTTCAAAGTGCCATTTGCGGCGAGGGGAGATAGGCCCCGGCTCGTCCTGTAAGAATTGATGAGAGCCAGAGTCTGGGCGCCAAAATCACCTATCGTCGTTGGCTGCTGTGCCGCACTTATGCATGCCGAACTCAGAACCACAATTGCTATTGTTTTTAGGGTTTTCATGGTCGGATTTTCCCCATCTTGGCAACGATTCGCCTTTGGCTGGTCTGCCATGGAGCAGACACAAAGCAAGCGGTCTTGGCAACCGAGGTGCGCCACGGGACTGTTATATCGCGCGGACGGCCCGGCTGTCCTTTGCCGCAGAGGGCGCCGAGCGCTTGAGATTCCATAGGTTTCGGTAAAAAAGTCGAGCCACATTGGGTTGTTCCAGGTCTGTTCGCCGTGGCGCTCGTGAATGTGCCAAGCGTCGTTGGCAACAATCCGGGCGAAACACTAGGAAACTAGATTAGGTCAGAAACGGGTCCTCCGTGGGATCGGCCCATGACCGGCGGATTGCTACCGTCGATCCCTCGAAGTTGCTGATATGCCAATATCAATCGCGCGTCTGGTCGCGAAGTGTCCACATCTTTCGTCGTTTAAGGTGAGTTTTGCTGTTTACATTTGTTGTTCACATTTGCTCAAATCAGATTTGAGCTTTGAGAAGCCCTTCTCACGCTCGACGTTACGATGCGCGAGCTAGCAATGATCGGCGCTGAAAAGAACAGCGCCGAGTGTTCCATCGGCTTCTGATACTGAAGAAAAGGGGAGTGTGCATGGCAGACTTATCAGTCTACATCGGTTGGGATTCACGCGAAGATATCGCCTATGAAGTTGCGAAGGAATCGCTGCTCGAACATGCCTCGATCGAGGTCGATGTACACCCAATCAAGCTGCAGGATCTAATCGACCGTGGTGTCTACACCCGCGCGGTCGATCCGCTGGCATCAACGGAATTTACCTATTCCCGCTTCTTCACGCCATGGCTTGCCGATTACAAGGGCTGGGCTTTGTTTTGCGATTGCGATTTCCTGTTCTTTGGCGACGTCGCTGACCTGCTGCAGTATCGCAATGAAGACCAGGCCGTTGCCTGCGTCCATCATGATTACACGCCGAAGGAAGGCGTAAAAATGGATGGGAAGATCCAGACAACTTATCCGCGGAAGAACTGGTCGTCGTTCATGCTCTTCAATTGCGGCCATCCCTCCACCCGCAACCTGACGCCGGAACGCATCAACGCCGAAACCGGCGCGTTTCTTCATCGTCTCCAATGGGCCGATGACAGCGAGATCGGAGAAATTCCGGAAGAGTGGAACTGGCTGGAAGGCAGGAGCTCAAAGCCATCCGCCGGCTATCCGAAGGGCGTTCACTACACCAACGGCGGCCCTTGGTTCAAGAACTGGCAGGATGTCGAGTACGCCCAAAAGTGGCTCGACAAGGCGCTCGCGATCGATCCGCAGTTCGCCCCGGTGTGACGCCTGAATCTCGGCTTTTTCGTCAGGCTTCGTTCATTGGATCGGCGCGGGAGCCGGGTGCTTGTGGGCTTCCGTATCGCCCGAGGCGCCATATAGGGACGAACGGTGTGGTGAAAGGATAACGGTGCCTTTTGGGGTCTATGTGGGAGCGCCGGAGCGCCTGGTGAAAACTGGGGCAGGCGAAGACGTGAAACGGAGAACGGCGATCGCGCAACTGCCTCCACGCGTTCCTTTAGCACGACAACACAAACATGGTTTGAACGATGAGCAGATCTGGCGCTAGCGATCTTGAAACGATGAATGCGACTCCTCCAGTGGAAATCAACTCGGAGGACTGGAGATCGTTTCTTCTCGGCTACAGCGATATCGTCTTGGTGGCAAATAGCGAGGAGGTCGACATCGACGAGCTTGCGTCGCGCTTTCCTGAGACGACGCTCTTCATCTTCTTCAACAAGGTCTACAAGGTCCTGAGCAAACCGTTTACGCGCAATGCCCTTTTGGTGTCGCGAAGCGGAGCTCTGGGAGCCAACCTTGTCAAAAGCGGCAAAGTATCCAAGGTTCTCCAGTACTTTGATAAAAGTAGCTTCCTTGGGATCATCAATCTGACCATCGGTGACGGCGAAAAGTTCAGCCCAGCTTCGGCATTTGGTGACGTGAAAGTCAGGCATCTGGATCTGACGGATGTGTTCGCTCCGTTTTATCCACCTGCAAGTCTGCCAACCACGGGATTTGCATTGTGCTTTTGGCTCGCCAATCTCCAACTGGGAGCAACGGTCACTCTGGCCGGCTTCTCGTCCAAGCGAAGCGAGCGCTAGCAGGTTCTTGACGTTCATGACTGGACGTTCGAACAAGTGGTCTTGCGACTAATGTATCGGCGCGGGAAGATCGACATTATTGGCCGCGAGCGAACCAATTCCTATGCAGAGCTTTCCGCACACTTTCCAGAATACTCTCCTGCCGAGATCGCTTTCACGGCAAACGAGGTGCTGGCGGAGCGTCTCGTGAATTTGAGCTCATTCGTTGACAAGCTGATGCATGTGACGAGGTTCCTTCGTTTCGTTGAAAGAACCTACAAGCGGCTAAAGCCAAAGACGCGCAAGGAACGGCGATGGGAGGCGATGGAACAAAAATAGGATCCATCGCGTCTCACCGGAATTGGGCTCGCTGCACTTCGGCATATCTATCATCGACGGCGCCACGGAAGCCGTTCACAAGTGAAACGGATCCATCAAGGGATCTCAACTGGGAACACTGGCAGCCCTTACGTCCGTCTGCACATTCGGTTGATTGGCTGGCTTTGTAAAAACCACCAGGTGGCGCGCTGCTGAGCGCCTGCCATGTTGCGAACGCTCCAATTGGCCCAGTCGGCGTCGTTGACTTCGGATGAGAATGGAAGCGAGCCGCCCGTCGGATCTCCCCGGGATTTTCTGTGTTGAAGCGCGCTTCATTCCTTTTTATTCACCGATGGCGATTTTCCTCTTGCGTGTGGAATCCCAAAAGACTAACAGGATCAGGCCGTTTGGCAGGTCGGGGCGTAGCGCAGCCCGGTAGCGCACTTGACTGGGGGTCAAGGGGTCGCTGGTTCGAGTCCAGTCGCCCCGACCATTTACACCAACCTTCGGCACCCCCAGAAGCCCGAAGGCCATCTCGCCTCCTTGATGGTATTTGTCGAAGAATCGATTGTGCGGCGCCGACGCAATCGCGTTGTTCCGGCAGTATTTCCGATGTTGATGGCTGCCTGTTGAGGCTCAACGGAAATACCGCTGTCAGAAATTTGTCATGGTAACTCGAATAATTATTAGTTTTATGTAATATATGTCCCAGCAAATGCTGGTGGATGACGCATGGCAGACCGCGAGACGAGCAAAACATGCCGGGAAGCGCTATCGGAGCCCTTTGGGGCTCTGGTTGAGAAGGCCGTGTCGTCGGGTTGGCCGGAGCACGAAGTCGCGCTGGCGCTGACCGAACTGGCCGAGACCTATGTCGTCAAGGTCAGCGCAAGGATCATCATTGAGGGCTCGCTCCAGTCGCAGCTTGCCTCGGAGCAGCTGAAGAACTGAGGCAGCACTCGCCCATCGGCAGGCTTGGCCTACGCCATTCACATAAATGTTTCCGCGAGAAATGTTCGGTTGATAAATCGCCGGCTCGCGCGCATAGTGGCCGCATCGTCGGCTATGGATGGGCGGTCGATGACAATGTTGCTGGTATTGATAGCCCCCCCGATGGACCTGTGGCGTCATGCTCAAATCCCCAGTTCTTCCGCGTGACCTGCCGCTTTTCTCGGACGATCTCGATCTTTTGTCCGGGGTGCTTGACGATGTCTGTAAGGACAGGGGGCTCGAGCGAAACACCTCAGCCGCCGAGACTATCGGCGCACTTCTGATACAGCTCTATCGACAGGGCGTCAGAGACCAGGGCAAGCTTTCGGCTCTCGCAAAGGCCTATCTGTAATCTCGGGTCTCCAAGAAAGATACTGGATTAATCGTCGTTCGCAGCGTTGAGGTTTTCCGGGCGGATGCCTTCATCGACCCCCGTGCGCGCCCGTAATCTCACCCCCGGTCCGCCTTCGTCGTGATTGCCGCTGGCAATAAAGATAATGCCCGCCCGTTCAAGTGCTTGCTTGACGGCAAGCAATGCGTGTGGCTCCCCGTCCTGCTCGTCGCGTTCCATTGTTTCGATGGTGGCAGCGGGCAACCCGGATGCGGCTGCCAGTTGCTCGATGCTCATTCCGGTCATGGCGCGGGCACCGCGCATTTGTGTGGCTGTAATCATGAATCAAAGACTAGCGCGCCGGCGTTCGTTCGCAAGACCGACGTGTTGCAAGACGCCGTTTATGGAGCTGTTCGAGCGCAGCGCAGCCCCAGACGACGCCGAAAAGCAGGTAGACATGTCGCCAGTGATCGATGTCGATGACGTTGCCGATTGCTGCATGCCCTAACACCCCGATCCATGCGATCATCAGATAGGGCTGCCACGGGCGATCCTTGAGGAGATTCCTGAACCCGAGATAGATCGTCCAGCAAAGCATTGTGACATAGCTGAGAAAGCCGAGCCAACCGTAGCTCGTTAGTGATTTCAGCCAGACATTGTGCTCGTCTTCCGGAAACATTGTGCCGAAGACCAGCGGACCGATTCCGAGCGGCCGTTCCATCATCATCGTGAAGCCAATGCGGTGGCGATCGAAGCGACCGAGGTGCTCGCCGTCATACTGCTGCACGAGCTGGGCGCGTGCCGAAAAGAGCGCGCTGACCTTCGGAAATTGCAATGCAACGACCAGCGATCCGATCAGCAGCATGACCGCGGCAAGCGACAGGATTAGGATCCGCAGGCGAAACGCGCCGCTGCGTTCCTTGAGCAACATGCAGAAGATCAGAAGGACAATGCCGAGAAGAAAAAGACCCCAGGCTGCACGCGAGAATGACAAAAACACGCCAAGTGCCAGGATCAACAGTGCAAAGGCCTTGATCGGCGACGTCCTCAAGTTGCCGACGAGAATGCCGTGGACGAGGTAGAGGGACGGCGGGACCAGGAATGGGCCGAATACGTTAGGGTCCTGGAAGGCGCCCTTGGCACGATCATAGAGCGTGAAGACCTCCGCGCCGGGGAAGGCGTGAAAATAGCCGAGAATCCCGAGCAGCGAGGTGATAACGGCGGCGAATGCCCAGGCATTGAAAATGAGCGGCAGGCGCCGATGGCTATCCTCGATAATCGCTGCATAGAAGATCGCTGTGAGCGCGAGGAAGGTTGAGACGGCGACATACATCGGTCCGGTCCCGAGATCTTTCATTTGCGTCAGCGAAAGCATGCCACCAATGTTGAAGGCAAGCAGCAGTGCCAGAAGCGGCGCGGTGAAGCGCGAAATCCTAAGCCCCAGAATGAACCAGATGCAGAGAAGCGCGGCCATCCAGAGCTCATAAGGCGCCGGCTCGTCGATAACGAAGCAGGAGAGAAAGACGCCAAAGGCGACCATCGCCGAACCAAGCAGCCGCAACGTTGCTCGTTGCGGCTGGGCGACGCGCAGAGGTGTCGCCTCGACCGCGCTCAATAGGCGTTTTCCGTATTGAACAACCGGAAGGGCGTGAGGAACAGGATCTTCAGGTCGAACCAGAGCTACCAGTTCTCGATGTAGTAGAGGTCGTAGGCCGTCCGGAACCTGATCTTGTCGTCGTGGTCGACCTCTCCGCGCCAACCGTTGATCTGCGCCCAGCCGGTCACCCCGGGCTTCACGCGATGGCGCGCGAAATAGCCTTCCACGACGTCACCGAAAGCACGATCTTTCGCCTGCGCAAGAATGGCGTGCGGGCGCGGGCCGACCAGTGAAAGGTCGCCCGTCAGCACGTTGAAAAGCTGCGGCAGTTCGTCGATCGAGCTCTTGCGGATAAAGCGTCCGACCGGGGTTACGCGAGGATCACCTTTGGTGACAGCGGCGCGACCGGTCGGATCGCCCTTGTCGGCATACATCGAACGAAACTTGAAGATGTCGATGATCTCGTTGTTGAAACCGTGACGCTTCTGCCTGAAGAAGACCGGCCCCTTCGAGGTCAGCTTAATGGCGACCGCCGTTGCCAGCATGATCGGCCAGAGAAGCGCCAGAGCGAGCAACGTAAAGAAGAAGTCGAAGCAGCGCTTGGCGACGGAATCCCAGTCCCGGATCGGCTTGTTGAAAATATCGAGCATCGGGACCGAGCCGATGCGCGAGTAGGCGCGCGGACGAAAGCGCAGGCGATTTGCATGAGCGGCGAGGCGGATATCGACGGGCAGGACCCAAAGCTTCTTCAACAGCTGCAGAATGCGTGCCTCGGCGCTCAGCGGAAGCGAAATGATCAGCATGTCAATGCGCGTGATACGGACGAACTCGACCAGTTCGGCGACCGTTCCGAGCTTCGGATAACCTGCGACCATGATCGGCGACCGTTTCTCGCCGCGATCATCGAAGATGCCGCAAATCCGTATGTCATTGTCGGGCTGCTGCTCGAGGACCCGGATCAGCTCTTTGGCCGGTGCTCCACCGCCCACGATCACAGCGCGGCGCTCCATGATGCCGTTGCGCGACCAGTTGCGGATGCCGTAGGCGAACAGGAAGCGAGCGGCGAGGAGGAAGACTGCGCCAGCAACGAACCAGGCAAAGTAGGCCGGCACCACGGTCGAGCTGACGTTGCCGGCGAATGCGCTTGCGCCAGCGACGATCACGAAGACCGATCCCCACACGGCAAAAATGCGTGGCAGCAGGCGCAAACGCGTGCGCAAGGCGGGGACGGAGTAAGTGTCGGCCGTCTGGAGCCCGCAGACGAGGATGGCCGCAACAATTACGGCAGTGATGGCGCGTCCGAAGAGGGTCTCCGACTCATTCCCCGGCCAGAGAAGGCATACGAGCAGCCCGATCAGAAATTGCGAAGCAAATTCGAACAGGCGAAACTGGCCGATGATGATAGCCGGCGAGCGGTTTCCGGCACTGAATTGCTCGGCGATCTGACGGGCATAGCTGTTGATCGGCTCCGGCTGGGCCTTTTTATCCGCGTCTTCGCTGTGGCGATTGATGTCTGAAACCTGTTTGCGTAGCGCTTCGAGGTCAAATTGATCGCTTTTCTCTGCCTTGTTCATGAGGCTACCGCCGCTGGTTATCGGAACGGCAATAGCAGAAAGCCCCTAAGAAACCTTTACGAAGCAACCGCAAGAGCTTGCCCGGATTGGAGCTCCAGGAGGTCGTGGTACAATTTCAGGACATCATTGGCCATCACCGAGGCCGAGAAAACCGACTTCACCTGCTCCATCGGCGGCATCACGGCGTCATGCCAATCGGGGATGCGGATTGCATCCGCCATGGCCCGCGCGAGATCGTCGGAATCGTCAGGGTTGACAAGGGCCGGGCTATCTCTGCCCAATGCCTCGGGAATTCCGCCAACACGAGTTGCGATGATGGTCTTGCCGGCGCCGAGACCCTCGAGCACGATGTAAGGCATGGCTTCGGCGCGTGACGGCACGACGAGATTCTGGGACATTGCGAAGGCTTGCTGGACGCGCATTGCCGGCAGCATGCTGATCCGCTTGCCCAGGCCGCGTTCGATCATCATGTCCCGGTATCTGTCGCGGTCTGGTCCGTCGCCGACCATCACGGCCGAAAGCGGACGTCCGAGAATACGCTCCGCTTTCGCGAAGGCCTCCACAAAGAGATCGGGACCCTTAAGGTCCCGCAGCATGCCGACATAGATGTAGTGGACTGCATCTGAACGGGTTGGGATGAGCTCGAAATCACGCTCACCGATCCCGTTGTAGATCAGCCGTGTTTCCGTCCGTGGTCGACCGACCTTCTTCGTATATGCATCGCGCTCGTATTCGCAGATGAAGACGAGGGCGTCGGTGAAGTATTCCTGCAGGCGCTCCATGCGGAGCACGAATTGCCCCATGAGCGATCTGCGGGAATAATGCAGGCTTCCGCCGTGCGCTGTATAGAGGCGGGCTACGCGATACCTGTTCACCCGCAGGGCTGAGCCGGCAAGCCGCGCGAGCACACCGCCTTTGGCGCCGTGACCGTGCAGCACATCCGGCCGCAAACTTTTGATGTTCTTGTACGTGTCCCAGAGCATTCCGAGATCGGAGAGGCTGACGTGCCGCCGCATCGGCATGCGCGTCAAACCCATCGCCAGGAAGGGACGAATTTCGTCGAATAGACGGTCTTCATGCTCGCCGCCCGTAGAGCTGTCGCAGAGAATGCCGACCTCGTGCCCCGCCTTGCTGTGCTCTAGCACCAGATCGCGGACATGGCGGAAGATTCCGCCAACCGGTGACCTGAAACAATGGAGAATGCGGAGCGGACGCTGTTCAGTCATCGAGGATCAGAACAGTCGTTCGCGAACATAGATGGTGTCGCCGGCTATGATCGCCGAAGAGATATTGACGCGCCCCGTGATCACTTGCCCGTTAATCTTGCGGGTCACATCGACCGCGCCCTGATTGGCGCGCGAGGTGAAGCCGCCGGCAACGGCAACGGCATTCTGCACCGTCATTCCGGGAAGGTAGGCGTATTGGCCGGACTGGCCAACTTCGCCCATAACGAAGATCGAGCGGTAGCGGTCGACGTCGATCGTGACGTCGGGATCCCGCAAGTAGCCCTGCCTGAGTTTCTGCGCGATCTGCCCCGATAGCTGCTGCAGCGTGCGCCCGCGAGCAGGGACTTGACCGACAAGCGGGAAGGCGATGTAGCCGGCCTGGTCGATCGTGTACGTGTTGGTCATGCTTGGCTGATCAAACACGGTAATGCGCAGCCGGTCGCCGCTGTCCAGCGAATAGGGCTGGATCGTCGCCTGGTTGAAGGCCTGGGGCGCAGGCTTGTAGCTGTTGCAGCCGCTCAGGACCGCGGTCGTGGCGGCGAGGCTCAGAGCCATCAGGAACTTGGGCTGTGCGAAGGGCATCGCGTCTGCTCATAGGAAAACGAATTCGATCTCAGCCGTTATCAATCCGTTAGGGTTAACGGTCGGTAAAAACCGCCGATTTTTTTGACTTCGACCGGTCGATGTGCCGCCGGAGGGGCGGCGCAAGCATTAACCGTTGGGTTACTATAGTGATTTACCCTCGCGGCCACGTTTGTTCTTGGAGTACAAGCATGTCCGGCGTATCGGGTAATCAGGATGTGGACATAGATCTTGGACAATTGGTCCGCGCCGTTTGGGCGCGCCGGCTGAAGGTCCTGGCAATCACCGCGTTGGGGGCAGGGATCGCCTTCACGGGCGCTAAGATGATCTCCCCCAAGTACCGAAGCGAAACGCGCATCCTGATCGAGCCCCGTGCCCCAGCCTTCGCCAATGCGCAGGTAAACGATACCAATGCGGGACCATTGCTGGACGAGCTCAATATTGCGAGCCAGGTGCAGCTTCTCCAGTCCTCGGACCTCATCAAGCAGGTCATCAACGGCCAGAAGCTTTACGATTTGCCGGAGTTTGATGCGGCCGCGAATGGCTCAGCACTCACTGATATCCTGGTGGCGCTCCACCTCAAGAAGAACCCGTATGAGAATCCCCCCGAAGAGCGCGTGATCGACGCCTTCATGGAGAGGCTTCAGGTCTATCAGGTGCCGGGATCGCGCGTGATCGGCATTACCTTCACCTCGAAGGATCCGAAGCTCGCGGCGACAATCCCCAATGCAATGGCGGCCGTCTACCTTGCCACCCAGAGCGGCGCCAAGCTGGATTCGAATTCCGAGGCGACGCGCTGGCTGGAGCCGGAGATCGAAAATCTCCGCCACAAGGTTAATGATGCCGAGCAGAAGGTGGCGGAATACCGCGCTGTGCACGGACTGCTGCCGACCAATGGCGGCTCGAATTTCGCCACACAGCAGTTGAACGACATTTCGGCAGAGCTTACCCGGGTCCGGGGAGAGCGCGCCAATGCCGAGGCGCGTGCTCAGTCCGTACGCAATGCTCTCTCCTCCGGTAAGCCATCCGATACATTACAGGACATCATGTCGTCTCAGTCGATCCAGCGGCTGAAGAGCACGGAGTCAGGTCTGCAGTCGCAGATCTCCGACCTGCAGACGTCGTTGCTCAATAACCATCCGCGACTGAAGAGCCTTCGCGCGCAGCTTTCGGACATCAAGGCACAGATTCGCCAGGAGACGCAGAAGATCCTCGCAAGCATCGAAAACGAAGCGAAGGTCTCTGCGGTTCGCCAAAAGGAACTGGAGCAGCAGGCCGACAAGCTGAAGGCCAACAGCGCGCAGGCTGGGGAAGACGAGGTTGGTCTCAATGCCCTGACCCGCGAAGCCACGGCGCAGCGGCAACTCCTGGAAACCTATCTCTCTCGTTACCGAGAGGCGGCGTCGCGCTCCGACAAGAATTCAAGCCCGGCCGACGCACGTATCGTGTCGAAGGCGATACAACCCGTCGATCCCTATTTCCCGAAGGTTCTGCCGATCGTCATCGTCGCTGCCTTCGCAACCTTCATTATGACATCGATTGTGATCATGCTCGCCGAACTCTTCAGCGGTCGGGCACTCCGCCCCGTCGAGCCACCCGAGGAGAAGGTGGTGCGTGAAGAAGCAGAGGAGCCTGAAGCGACGACTGCCGGCGCCGCCAGGCGGGTGGCTACACCGAGCCTGTTGGCTACTCCGGCAGACGAGGAGCCGGTTGCCGAGCCAGTCGAGGAGGAAAGTGCGGTCGAAACGAACGAGTTCTCGATAGCATCTGTCTCGGACTACCTTCGCGGCAGCAGAGCGCCTCTGGCCATCGCCATTTCGCCGACCGGCAATGATGGCTCGGCGGCAACCGTATCGCTTGTGCGCAAGTTAGCCGAGGATGGCTCGCGTGTCATACTGGTCGACATGACGGGCTCGGCGCTGCCGACCGACTTCATGGCCGAGGATCGCAACATGCTTGGCATAACCGATTTGCTCTGCGGGGATGCAGCCTTCGGCGATACGATCCATGGCGACAGCCGCTCCGACGCACACTTCATTCCGCAAGGTGTCAGCGATCCGCGCCGGGTGATGCGCGGTGCCGATCGGCTGTCTTTGCTGTTGGACGCTCTGGTCTCGGCCTATGATCTCGTGATCGTGGAATGCGGAGCTGCCGACGTGGCCGGCGTTTCGCGCCTGACGCAGAGCAAGGACGTCGAAATCATCCTCTCCATGCCTGAGATCGTCGAGCCGGAGTTCGTGACTGCTATGACCGAGTTCGAAGCGGCCGGCTACGGGCGTGTCGTGCTGATGTCCGATAGCGACGAGCCCCTTGAAAGCCCGATCTCTCGGCATGCCGCGTGATCAAACGCCGATCATCCGGTGTATGCGCTGGACAAGCTGGTAGATCTTCTGGCGAGACTTGATGAAAGCTTTGCCTCGTGTGATTGCCCGGTGAACGAGGCCGCCCACTCTGCCGCGTAACGAAAGCGGCAGAACAACGTCATAGTGCCCGGTTTCTACTGGTGCCCATGAGCGCTTATATCTTTGGTCGCCAAGGCCGAAGTCGAACAGGCCGACGCCCTTGCCATGCTGCCCGGCGATCATCTGCCAGAATAGGAATTCGCCAGGGCTCGCATCCGCCGCCAAGCTTTCATCGATTGCGCTGATTTGGCAGATGATGTGGTCGCCCTTGCGAGAAATACCGGCCAGGGCCGCTATATGACCATCGTACTCGCCCTTCAGGCGGATCGCGTGCATTTCCAGCCCCACCGTCTTGCTGTTGGGGTCGCGAATGTCGAGTGCGCCGTGCAGGAAAGCCTTGGTCTTCGAGTCTTCAAACGCATCCGGCAGTCCGAGCGCTTTGAAACGTTCGCCCTTCTGCTCGAAGAAGCGATCGAGCAGCCGATGTTGCTCGTCTGAAGTTCCGATAGAAACGTAGTCGAACCCGCCGAGCGCCTTTAGACGTCTCAGCTGCGTTCGAAACTTCTTACGCCGGCCCTTTGCGTTCACTTGTTGGAGTGTCGATTCCATGTCTGCCAGGAGCGGAAGATGGTAGGTGTGGTTCTGGTTCTGGACGATCGGCAACAGCGCTAGAGGACTGCGGCGTCCGCGCCATTCCAGCGGTATGTTCTGCAGCAACAGAAGGTCGGCGCTTCCGACCAGCGCGCGACGCAGCAACTCCGCGAATTTTCGCGGCTCGAGACCCTTGGCCAGCTCGATGAAGCGTGCTGTGAAGAGGCCCGTGTTGATGTTGCTGTGATCTGCACCGACAAATCTGGCGGTGCGGAAACCGTGAAACCTGTTTATCTCTATTGGCAGAATAAATGCGGTCTCTTCGCCAAGCCTGCCCCAGACGATCGACAATGGGTTTCCATGGGCGTTCGTCCACGACATGCACCAGTCGTAACCTCGGTGTAGGGAATTCAGATCGTCGCAATCGAGCTCGCGCCAGAGCTCTTCCAGCGGTTCCAAGCCATCCAGGACGACGATGTCGAGTTCCGTCACTGCAAGCTGCGCGGTCAGCGCCCGCAATTCGGAAGTGCCCGCGTCGGATTCCCTCGAATGGTGCGCTTTATCTGGAACAGGAAGCTTCTGCGCCTG
>Ga0123342_1008809_pt1 | contig 12460 bp, 4 predicted proteins | sample Turbeawhitnodule_FD_89960 | JGI IMG/M metagenome (GOLD analysis project Ga0123342, IMG submission 89960) | Root nodule microbial communities of legume samples collected from Mexico - Turtle bean Mexico white nodule | ecosystem: Host-associated > Plants > Roots > Nodule | place: Mexico: Nepantla... | reverse complement strand
ACTTTAAATTTTTAATGATATTATGTAAATTTTTAATAATTACAAAATATATATTATAAATTAATTTTAATTTTACTTTTATTTATTTTTATCATTATTAATTATTATTTATAATTTTTTAATTATTTTTATTATTTCATAATTTTTTTTTATTATATATCATTTTATATATTTATTAATATTTTAATAATTATTATTATTATTTATCTTATTTTATATAATTAATTATACTTATTTTATTATAATATAAATATAAAATATAAATAGATTAATAATATAAAAAATATAATATATATTTAATATAATAATTATAAAATATATATTTATTATAATATATATATTTAATGACAATCTTCAAATCGTCGCAAAACTGCGAAGAAAGAATGTTAAGACAATTTTATCTCGATTTTTGTATTTTATTATTTTTTATTCATTGATTTGTGTGTTTTATTCGCCTTTCTTCGCTCTATTAAAATCCATCGTTGGATACAAACACATCCTTAGTGTTTCCTAAGTTGGAATAATAAGGTGAGTCGACAAAATACCTTTCTCTTATTTCTTATTCATTTGTTGTGTTTGATGGTTGCTTCTTCAAACACTCTTTCAAGAAATAAAACAAAACGTTTTTCTATTGAGAGGTAGTTGTCATCAAATTCATTAATTATTCTTGCTGGAATCTCTCAATTCTGAAAACAACACCCAAATTCATCCCAAAGAAACTGCTACTTAAAGAATAACGTTGTCGTTCAAACATAATTTTAATTATTTCATGAATTAAAAATGCCAAAGTCATTTTCTTCAACTTCTTTTTCTTACCAAAAATGAATTAAAAAAGAAAGTTTTTTCTTTTCTTCTTTTCTTTTCCTTTCACTCAAGTTGCTTTCAGGATTAAAACAAAAAACAAGATGATCAAATTGTATATTAAATGAGTTAATGACCTTTAAAGTCAAATACCATTGATTAAACCCATTGGCTGAAGCTACGTTATATATAATAATAATAATAGTAACAATAATAATAATAATAATAATAGTAACAATAATAATAATAATAATAATAATAAAGTCTCATTCAATGGTTCATCAAATTCTCATAAAACTATTAGCTGTCTCAACCTTATCTTCATTCATGTCACTTATTTATGGAAATGAGTTAATGCGTAGTTATGTATAGGATGCATGGATATAAATTAAAGGATTAACCATAATTTTGCTCATATTGTGTATAATTTATAATTTTGGTTTCTAATTTTTTTAATTTTAGTTGTTGACTCTTATAAAAAATTATTTTGACTCTTATACTCAGAGAATAAAAAATTAAACAAAATTGTATATAATTAAAAGTTAAGAGTCAAAATTATGTAAGAGTGATGTTAATCTATATTTTTTTTTATTTCACAATCAAATATATTATTATGTTATTTTAAAATTTTATTTATATTAATTTTTATTTACAAAATATAATATTTTATTACTAGAAGGGATTGTAAAGTCAAACTGAGAGAAACAACTAGGTGTCAAATAAATTTTTTCCATTATTATGTAAAAGAAAATTCAATAACCAAAATGAAGAATAATTAAAATTGTAAATAAAATATTTAAATTACCATTAAAAACTAAATTAAAAAATGTTGACATAGTTACTTAGTTTCATGTGCCCTAAACAAGAAAATGTTCACACTCTAACAGGCACTTTATTTTGTTGCTGAAACTGAGACTGGGGGAGCCGGGCTTGTGGGCCTTACTCTCAAACCCCCTTTTTTTAATAAGTTCACACTACTATCTTTTTTTCAAAAAAATATTTCAAAGATAGTGGAATACTAAAATAATTTTTTTTATTCTAAAAATATAAGGACTTGAGTAATTGAATTTGAAACTAAAGAACTAAAATCGCTTATTTGATAATTTAAATGGATAAGAAATATAATTAAGTCAAGTTATTTATTAGTTTTTGGCATGTACAAAAATTATTTATTTACATTTTACTGTTTACTTTTAGTTTGCATAGAAGAGAGTAAATGATTTCACAAAGTCCTGGTTGACAAATAGTTTTTAAATTTGAAGTTAAATGTTTTTTTTCTCTGAAAATATACAGTCTTTTGTTTCAGTCTTTATCAAAATCATTTTCTTTTTATTTGAGTCATCACTGCATGCTGAAAATCCAGTGTAATAATATGTGTAGTGGAGAAACCAAAACCATATTATTTTATTAAAGGCAAGAATTATACACACTAAAAAAAATCATAAAATAGAAACTAATTTTTAAACTAATTTTTAAATATTAAAATAATTAGTTGTAATAGTAACTAAATTAGAGACCATTTTAAAAATTAAAAAAAAATAAATTAATTTCTATTATTGTACAATAGTTTCTAAATTGATATCTAATTTAGAGACTAAATTTAAAAATTGGTTTCTATTTCTTATAGTGATATAAATAAATCTTATAGAAATTAAAATAAAAAATGAAAGACTAATAATAGATGTTGTTGAATGGAATCGATTGAAGATAACAATATGGAGGAGGAAACATATATGGATGGTTTGAAGGTTTGTATTACATTCCATGGGACAGAGAATGGAGTGGCTATAACTAATAGGAATCGGAATCAAAATTACAAAATTATAAGCTACAATTGGGTACCTATTCTTCACTTTAACTTCCAAGGAAAAAATACTTTGAATCATCCCTTTTATAAACCATCTTTCATTTAGTGTATCAACTCCAATATTCCATAGTAGGCAACTAAGATGGGAAGTGAAATAATCATGCCAAAGATCACCCTGTTAATCACAAACTATAAAATGTTAGGAGGAGGATGCACTTACAAATCAAAATGCCTTCAAATATTACTAACTAATCATGAGTTAAATATATTTTTCATCTTCAATAGTTACAAATCAAAATGCCTTCAAATATTACTAACTAATCATGAGTTAAATATATTTTTCATCTTCAATAGTTGTGTACATCATCATTCTTCATGACAGGAAAAATAAAACTTACGCAGTGCTGAGAACCTCTGGATGCAATCCATATTCTTTAGCAAAAATGAAGGATGTGATGGATTGTGGCACAGCAGCCTGCACCAGATATAGAATTATAATGGCATAAACATTTTTTTTCTGTGTTTAAAATCACATCTACCTTCTACAAAAGGTAATTACCATTAACAAAAGTTGAATATTCGAACATGCTTTTAACAAGTAATTGATTAAGTGATTCTGTTTACACGTAAGCCACAATGCTTTTATTTATACATAAAAACAAAAGATAAAAGAAATGACATGCCCTTTCAGTATATATATATGGTGTGTCCTACACTTCCTCCATTTCATACATATAAAAATATTAATCAGCTTTCACTGATCTTTCAAGAATATGTTTTGGTGGTCTCAGTCACAAGTCAATAAGCACTCATTAGTTTAGTTAAAAGTTGCACTTGTTTAACAGTTTTTAACACATAACATAAATAAGTCAAACTAATGCATGAAAACATAGTACGTGTTTCATCAATCACATTCATATATGTTTATAATATAAGTATACAATATTTTTCTGCATTAGGTTCATCAAGGTGTTGTCAGAGTTTGATGGTTAATAGAAGAAGCTTTTGATCTGAATTCTTAATAATAGTTTGATGGTTACCTGAATGATGGCAACTCTCAAGACGTCACCGTGCAATCCTACAGCGATGGCACCAATGGCCATGGCTGCAGGGCCCGCAATGAACTTTAAAACCAAACCAAATACAGTCAGACTTGGTCCACAAGCAATCAACTTATCCTGAAGTGCCATGAAAATACCTGCATGCATTATCACACACCACTTATCAAACTAATTTAAGTTAATTACCTTCACCAAAGTTAATTAATTAACATAACAATACATGTTTATGACCAGAAAGCAAAAGAGTATATGTGATTAACTCACTCACCCATGCTAAACATAGCAGTTCCCGTCCCTGCCTTTGACATGATCTGTATAGACCCCTCTAACATACTTGGCATCTCCAAATTCCACCTACACACACATATATAAATTCACACTACATAGCATAAAGATAAATCATTTCAATTGGCCATATGCATGAACAATGGAACAAGTAACGTGTATGGAAAGAAAAGCTGATAGATGCATAACATGTTAGAATATTAAAAAATTACGACAATTTTAGTGTAATTATGCAGTGTGGTGGAAAAATTGCAGTGACACTATGATTTTAGCTATGGAAAAAGTATACCTGTTGGATATGAAGGCCCAGGAAATGCCAATGACACAGCCGTAGGAGTTTGGGTTCATAACAAGTTTGATCCACACAAGTTTCATCAACTTGCAAAGGGGAATCCTACTACTAACAGTTTCTTCTAACGCCAACTCCTCTTTCACATCAATAGCTACAGTATTTTCCTCCACATCTTTTCCCATTCCACCTTCACCTGTCTTATTATTAGTATTGCTGTCAACAATCATTGCTTTTGATCTGGGTTTAAAGGTGTTGGTGGTTCCCTCAATTGCTGTTCTACGAAACTCCAAGACAAAGAGAAGAAAAGTGAGCCATATGATGGCCTGCACCACTGAGGACTGGACCACTAGGTCCTCGCCAAGGGCTCCATACATGGGCTTGACCATTGGAACCCCAACAACAAGAGCGTTGGTGAGAGTGCACAAAGAGAAGCTGGTTATAGACCAGCAGAAACTCCCTTTAGTGCACTTGGCCCAAAGGGCAAGCACCAGCATGATGATGAACTTTGATATGGTGTCTGCAGCTATGAACGAAAAGTTCATTTTGAAAGGGTCGATGTGAGCAGTGAACTCAAAAGTAAAGAGTGGCAAAGTGAAGTAACATACTAGCTTGTTTATTGCCTCACATTGCTCCCTAGTGAAGATCTTCCACCACTTCACTGAACCATATCCTAACACTAGAGCAACATACAGTGGCACCACTGCCACTATCACTTTGTACACATCTTCCCACCCTATCATTTTGCTGCTCTTTCTTTTTGTGATCTGAAAACCTCAACTTGGTTTTTCTGTTTTTGATTTGATGAGTGTAACCACAATGCATTTTGAAACAGTTACCGAATTGGAGTATTTATATGCATACACTTACCAAAAAGGACAAAATGTAAATAAACAAATCGGTAATGTTTTTCTTCGAGTGAAGTCATTTAAATATAAATCTTAATATTCAAGTGTAAGCTAAATAGAAAGGACAAAAGTAGACAAACAAATCATCAACTTTATTCCAGTGACATCATTTCGTTGTATTCTATTTCTATTGTTTAAGTTGATCAACAATTTATGAAGGTGAGTTGTTATGCAACACCAAGCTTTTGTAAGTGGTGACTTCAGAATGACCTGATTGATGTGGAAGTTGAACTATAGCTTCTCTGATCCTCAATAAGTGAGATTCTCGAGCACTAGTTAATTCTGATAAGAAATTAGGTCAAGTATATAAAACCGGCTTCAGAATATGTAAAGTTGGTTTGAAAATTGTTCTCATTTTTATACGCATATACCTTCCTAAATTGTTGTTATACACATAAGACATGAATATCAGATAGTTAGAGTGACACAATGTTTATCAAACCATTAAGAAGAGACACTATAATCCAAGCTTAATATAAGATGAGAATAATTTTCTCATTATTTCTACTTAAAGCAGTATGATTACTAGACATGACAGTAGAGATTTTTCCAATTGAAGCTGCGAGATTTCAAATGCAATAACGATGAATTTGGAGGAGGTGTAATGAGAATTGGATTCCATGCAAATATATGGATTCCTGAAAGCTGACACGAGCGTAACTAGGTAGCTTAGTGCATGCTTTGGTGTGGTTGCTTTTGGCTTTGCTGTGTTTGTATTGTTTGTGGTCAGAGATTTTTGACAGAAGGAATAAAGAATGAGGTGCAAGTAGCTAACACCACTACTCCACCACCTTTGAAAGAAGTTTTTGGGATTGCATTAACTATTCTTACGTTGCTTTGTATTTTATTCTTAGCACAAATACAAAGTGCGATTGCATTAATAATGCAAGCATCCTAAATTCTGTGCTAGAAGATGATATACTATCATTGATGTTATTTTTTGCAGATAGAAGGTGACAACACCAACTAATACCAATCTTGAAGTCAGTCAGAGAAGCTTTTTATATATGTATAAATAAAAGTTGAATGTTGGTGTGTTGTGCTTCAGCATCACTCACTCATTCTCATTATATGCCATGTATCTAATGCAAAAGTTGTTTTTGTTTTAGAGTAAGTTTGGGCCATTCAATTATAATGAATTGGTTCCATCAATTATTATTGTTTTTGAGCCACATAAAATTATGCCAGTTAAAAGAAATATACACCAATCATCTCATTTCACTGTAACAAAATTATTATATAAAAATCAATTATAAACAAAAATAATAATAATTAGTTACTATTCTTACTAAATTATATACTATTTTAAAGATTAAAAAAATTATTGATATCTAAAATAGTTTTTATTATTTATAAAATTTATAAACTAAATTATATCTAATTAGTTACCAATTACTTTAGATTCCAAACTTGGTAGTTAAAGTTTTGTTAGCTAATTAAATAATATTGGAAGCAAAGTGCAGTAGGCAGGACTCAAAGCCAAGTCCTCTTGAAAACCAGAGAAGCAGTCAACCAGACAAATTCTTTGGTCATATTGCGATTTTTATTATACTTATTATTATTAATATAATTTATACTTATTATTAATAATAATAATAATAATAATAATTATAAAAATTATATTAATAATAATTATTATAAAAATTACATTAATAATAATAATTATAAAAATTATATTATTAATAATAATAAAAAAATATATTAATAATAATAATAATAATAATAATATATTAATAATAATAATAAAAATATATTAATAATAATAATAAAAATATATTAATAATAATAATAAAAATATATTAATAATAATAATAAAAATATATTAATGATAATAATAATAATATATTAATAATAATAATATAAATTATATTAATAATAATAATATAAAAATTATAATAATAATAATAATAATAATATAAATTATATTAATATTATTAATATTATTCATATTAATAATATTATTAATACTATTAATAATATTATTAATACTATTAATATTATTATTAATACTATTCATACTATTCATACCATTAATATTATTCATACTATTAATATTATTCATACTATTCATACTATTAATATTATTCATATTATTAATAATAAGTATAATAAAAATCATAATAATACTAAAGAATTTGTTTGTTGTAGTGGTTAAAGTTTCTTTAGTCAAAGTCTCTATGGAGTTTAACAAACAAGAGTCTTGTAATATATATGAAGAACCTAGACACTCCAGGTTGGACTGAATAAGAAGTTATTTCATTCTCTAAGTTTTGTTTTTCTATCTAAATTCTCTCATTTAAACGTAACATTACATAGGAGAATAGACATCCGATAAAGCCATAGCAAGATTATTCAATTTGTTGGGATGAAGGAATTAATGTTTTTAGTTAGAATTCTTCATATTGACATCCATCCAAGAGGGAGAATATAAATATGAGGAAATGAAACAATAGTCTTTGCCTTTGTATGATATAGTTAAACTCCTATAGCACCAAATTATAAAATTGGTTTCAAATTTATCTAGATCATTATCTTTTTCTTTTCATCTGAATAATTTTAATTTTTTTTCATTATTATCCTTATCTCATTGTTCAAATGTCATATAATGTAGGAAGAGAGAATTGTTGCCTTGGAATTCAATAGGAAGTCATCATTATTAAGTAAACAAGAGGATGAGTGTGACTACTATGTTATGTCATGGATGCTACCATTATATAAGGATATTCATTCAAAGAAATTGGGAGTAGGTAATAATACTTAAATTATTTTTTATAATAAAAGTATATGTACTTTAACTCTAATTAATTTGAACTTATTATTTTGTATTGCAGAATTTTGCGGATGCTCAATCGCTACATTCGAAAGCAATGGATTATGTGAGAAATGTTTGGATCACATACTTCATTAATTTCTATTACTCTAGTATAACTAATGAATAAGATATAGGTTTAAGTAATATATATATATATATATATATATATATATATATATATACACACATTATTGTTTGAAAAAATGTGTATTTGTCTAAATTTGTATCTGATTGAGTTTTTAAATGAACAGGTTAATTAAAAGAAATAAATATATAAAACAATTTGAACTAAAAAAATATCATAATAGACTCTCGTTCAACCGCAATCTATACCCTTTTCTAAATATACTTTGACCTTATTTGCGGCAAGCTATAATTGACGGTTGCTCAAAATAACCACGGTCTATAGTGCCTTATAGACTACGGTTGTGAGTCGCCATCTATAAGTCGAAAATAATTTAAGAGCTTTTGTGCACTAGTGTTAGAGATTATTTATTAATAATAAAAATTACTTTAAATTTCTAATAAATTTTGTAGTATATAGTTTAGTCAATAATAACAAATTATTTTTTTCTCTAAAATTGATTTTATTTAATGATTTTATTGTAGTGTTTAATATGTCTCTAATTTACAAGAAATTTGATAAACTTATATGTTTATATAAAGAGAAATAGATGTAAAAAGAAAAAAGAAAAAAAAAGGAAAGCAAGCTTGAGTTCATAAATCATACTTAAATACTCGAAATTATAAATTATAAAGTAGCATTATCAGCATGAAATACAAATGTAAATTTTTTTCAAAGACAATGAAAGTTAAAAAGAAAATACTCTTTTTCTAAAATACAACTATAGTATTTTTAATACTATAATACTTTTTTTTCTTATTCAAATTGCATGATTGATTTTCTCCTACTAAGTCCTTTTGATTACATTTTTTTATTCTACCACATATTCCTCTAAGTTCAATATATAACATATTATTGTTCAAAACCGTCCTTGATCCAATAAATTTTATCATATAATGAGATGAAACGAATCTCTTGTTTTATAAATCATTGTTTTAACATGAGATGAAAAAATATCTAACTATTATATTAATTCATCATTTTATTGAATTATTTGAATACATTATTTAATATGTAAAATATCAAGAATAAATTCTATTTTTTAGTACAATAAATTCTAAATTCTCTCCATCCTAATTATATTTTCCTTGAAACCTTAGTGTGTGTACCCCATCTATACATGTCGACTAGTATAAATAAACAGTCATCTTTTATTCTAATTTACGAAGATTGGGTGATGCTGTGCTTTTAAGGTTTGTATGATTTGATGTTTTGTCGTACGTGAATCTTAAGGTAATTCACTTTAAATTTAATTTCAAAATTTACTTGTTAAAGATGATTCATGCTAAATTATAATTGAAATATGCATAATTCGTCTCTTTAGGTTCATGAAAAAAAAATCACTAGCAAAATTTTTCATGTTTGTAATTATTTTTATAAATTTCACCAAATATTACAAAATTTGTAGAAAAATATCTAAAACAAACTAAATTAGTCTTTATAATAACTAATTTAGAATATAAAGTAGTTAATAATTAAAAAAATTATATAAATTTAGAAATTATTTTATAATTTTTTATTAATAATAAAAATTACTTTAAATATCAATTATTTTTAATTCATAAAATAATAACTAACTTAATTAATATAATAATTAATTTTTTTTTCTAAAACTAGTTGTTATTTAATTATTATTTTTAGCGATTAGTTTAAAAATAGTTGTTATTTATATTAAATATTATTTAATATTAGATGAAATTTTTACTCTTACTATGCAGTTTCGTATACTCAAGATTTATTTTTCTAATGTTCACTAGTAATTGGTTTTTCAAGATAGCATATATCCTAAAGAAGACATCTTGCAACACAACTTACAACAAATTCATTTCAAGTAATGTTCAAACCAATGTTTTATTTATTTGCACTTTCTTTCATATACTTAATTTTATAGATATACCTAAGAGGAAATAAACTAGTTGTTATTTATTAATTATCTTTAAGATGCTTTATCTAGTCAAGTGAGATTATAACATTTTATTTTATTGAGAGTAGTCTAAAATTGATGAGACATAAAAGAATACTCGAATTATTGCTTAGAGAGACAATTTTAAAATTTAAAAAAGCAAAGATATATTTTTTTAATGTTTTGTGTAACATCAAAATTTAGGAGTTAACCAAGAATGGAGCAAATTAGGTACGGAGTAGTTGTGAATTGCAATTATTTGGGAGATTTGGAATCAAAGAAATAACATGAGGTGTTTAAAAATATTGTAGTAGATGTATTTGAAATTTTTTCAATAGCTCAACTAAAGGCTTGATCTTATATTACTACTAAATAACACTAAACTAATTTCACATACTCACAATGGTATATAGATCTTTTATGTTATCTGAAAATGTGTAGGAAATAATTTGTTTTGTTGTCCTATTTATAAAATAGGGACAACAACTAAGGAAATGCGTTAGAGAATGGTGTTCAGATTAATCGTGTTTGGAGGGGTTGTCAAGGTTTTGTCAAGAAACAATTGCAGTATGTATTTGGAGGGGTTGTCAAGGTTTTGTCAAGAAACAATTGCAGTATGTTTTTCTGGAAATGTTAGTATGGGACGGTGTAGGGCCTTCTATTTAGGATAAAGGCTATGGAGTAGATATTCTTCTTTAGATGTATGTAGCATGTTTTAACTTTTATTCTCTATTAAGAAAGAAATAAACTTTAAGTCTGACTTAATTTCATAAAATCGGCTTATAAGGTGCATTTGCTTATATACTATGAAATGTCTTAATATCTAGGTGATGTGTGATCTCTAACACACCCTTACATCGAGAGTGACAACTCGTGCATGGTGTGGGGCAATATATTTATTGATGGTCCGATAGTGGTGGTCTGATAAGTCTAATCAACAAACTTTCGCTAGGATATGACTTTGATATCATATTAAGAAGTGAACTTTAAGTCTAACTCAACCTCATAAAACTGGTTCTGGACTCTGTGTTTGTTGTTTGGCTTTCTATTGTATGTTTTGTCCATCATATACGAACACTAGATTATGTTATTTTTTATATATGGGTTGAATTATCTTTTATATATTTCAATTTATTTAATTAATTCATTGGAAAAAAAACAAAAATTGAGCTTAGTCTTAAAGAATAAAAACAAACAACTAAAAAAAATATTTATGCTTTCCTATTTTTTATCTTTCCTTTTTAATTCATTAATGAAAATATTTTGCTGCTAATTTAATTACTGACCATTTTCATGTGATAATTATTCGCTTTTCTCTAACTAAATTTTTTTATATCATTTAAATGATTGGGAGTTACCCATAGAAATTCATTGTTTATATCCGTTATTAATTTAATCGTGAAATCTAAAACATATAGTGGCAGTAAATCGGTTGCTAAATAATATATTTATTTAAGAAATATTTAGCTTCAGTTGTTAATATGATCGCAACTTAGTTATAAGTTTGATTTTTTCATATTATCGAAATTTAGAGTGTAACCAAAAGTTAAATTGAAAAGAAACAAATCCATATAAAAATATTTATGTTTTCTTGTTTTTTTCCTTATCCTTCCTCTTGTCAAATGGGATTTTGCAGGAAAAATAGACTCAAACTTTACAAAACTTTTTAAAACAAAATTTAACTTTAATTCATTAATTTTTTTTGTTTTAACAACTTCCACTCAAATTATGACCATTTTCCATTTAGATGTGTACAAGAAAATTATTAAATGAAAATTAATTTTAGAAACCAAAAATAATTAGTTGCTATAGAGACTATTTTAGAGATAAAAAAATTATTGGTTTCTAAATTAGTTTCTGTTTTTAAATTAGTATCTAATTAGTTACCCAAATTTTAACTACCAATTTAGAAACTATTTACTAATAAATTTTTTAATCTCTAAAATGATCTCTAACTTAATCACTACCATAACTAATTATTTTTAGTTCATAAAATTAGTTTTTATTTAATGATTTTCTTATAGTGATCCTTTTCTTGGATGGTCTTCACTAAGCAAACTTCCAACGGAAAAATTGAAAACCAACAAAAAAAAATGCACTCAAAGATTATGATAATGAAATGATAGAATACACAAACAACATCACAAAATAAAAATAATAAAGAAATAAAAATTGAAGGTGATTTATATTTTCTTAGCCCATGGAACAAAATATTTGAGTAAGTATTTGTTTATCCTGAGTCTCCATTAATATTCTGGTTTCAACACTTTTATTAATACTAGCGGGAACACAGGCACTAACGTGCCTGTGTAGAGTATAGAGTTAAAGAGTAGGTTAATAAAACAGAGGAGAGCGGTAATTAAAAGTTACATATGGTAAAGAGAATGAATGAATTTTCAAAATTTAAAATTCAAAATTACTATTTGAATTCAAAACCGTCTCTCAAGATAGAAAATAATTAAATAGAATT
>Ga0123342_1008808_pt1 | contig 12463 bp, 1 predicted proteins | sample Turbeawhitnodule_FD_89960 | JGI IMG/M metagenome (GOLD analysis project Ga0123342, IMG submission 89960) | Root nodule microbial communities of legume samples collected from Mexico - Turtle bean Mexico white nodule | ecosystem: Host-associated > Plants > Roots > Nodule | place: Mexico: Nepantla... | reverse complement strand
TGGATGAAGGACTTTATAATAGGATAGACTCATGTGTCCTTAGAAAATGTCTGCCATTTTATTATTAGTATGTTTTTATTATTGAAAGGTTTTTGTAAGGCCCATGACCCTTTTTTACCCTTATATTATTATGTCAATCTAGGTGTTCAGTTTGATCCAACTGTAAGCATTATTTTCGTCTCCTGCAGCCCCATTCTCTTCTTTCCCTCTCTGTTTCACCTTCGATTTTCACTATCATCCTATAGAAACCATCTCTTTCTCCTCTTTCTCTTCTTCTTCATCTTCTTAATCTTTGTTTTTTAATTTTCTTTCCTTTATTTTTAGGTTCGGTTGAGTGTGGGAGCAAGAGAATGGGAAAGGTGTATCCGAAGGAGAAGACTCAGAGTGTTAAGGGGAGGAGGTGTTCACGAATCTCCGGGAACACGTACCTGAATTTGGCTCAGCTTCACTACTGCAATCCTTCAGGTTTGGCTTCCATTGCAGGAAATTGTTGCTGCATCGATCTCGGGAAGAAAAGAGTGGCAGTGTTGCATGCCAGTAAGAGTGTGAAGGGACACAACGAGAATGTGAGGGTTTTCGATAAGAGTCTTATGATGATATTGCTGGTGAATTTGGTTAGCTACGATGTTGGTTCGTCGAGCTCCCAAAACTCCACCTTTCGATGATTCCCGTTCAAAAATCAAACTCAAGTCTCTCCCCATGCAATTCCCCGTATGTTTCACAAGAATAAATTTTCTGAAGTTATCAATTTAATGAGTTTTCTATAACTGCGTATTTGCTTGACTTGTATCTGTTAATGTTCATGAGGGTTTTATTTGAGGAAAATTGGTTCGCATTTGTTTTACGGAATGAAACAAAGATTGTTATTATTTTTTTATGAGTTAATTAGAATAGTTATTATATGTTTGAAGGTTCACATTCTCCATTGATGAAGAACCAGTGTTAACGGGTTATGTTAGGGGATTGTTTTTTCTTTTTTGTTAATAATGGATTTTGGAAGATAATGTAGTTTATATTATAAATGGTTGTTGAAGTTTTCTCACTTATCTGGCCGTGGCTATGAGAAAACTATTACCATACTTGATAATGTCCATAAGGTCATATTATATGTTTGGTCATGCTGAACCTTGAATGTAATGATCTGGTCATTGAAATATTTCAGCATTTATTGAGATTTTTAGGGTTAGAGCTTGACAATATGTCTTTGCCTGTTTCTTCCTGACCTTGATCTTACAAGAAAATGAACAAATTTCCACAGATCTGCTTAGACCTCTGTTGGATAGTGTAGGAAATATCAGAAACTCAATTGAATACTGTGTCAAGTTGTAATTTCAAACAGATACTTTTCTATTTCAAGTCACAATTAATATTAATCTTTATATTTAAAAATGATGATTTTGGATCTTATAATTTTATAATTTGTGAATTTTTCCCGTGTTTTAATCTTCCAAGTTCGATAAAATGAGGGAAATTGAGAATTATAAAAAATGTGAAAAGCAAGATTATAATTGTAATGTATAGAAAGTAAATAAAAGTATATTATATAAAAGAATGGAAATAGAAGTCACGTGAGGTTTGGAAGATTGGAGTGGAAACGACGTTTCCCTTGAATTAGAAGCTAAGCCATCTTGGCTCTAACATAACATGTAGTTTCATGTATTTTTCATTTAGCCGGTGGTTTATGTAGTTATGGTCTCAAACTCATAGATTCCATGAATTGATAGTTTCTTTGATAATTGTTATGTGTTCTTCTGTCTCTCTCTCTAAACTCATATGCCTCCAACTGTTATTAAGGTCGTAAAAAAGGATGAGCCGTTCAAATACTTATAAGAATGCTTTTGTGGCTGTTCTACCCCATAAGAAAAACTTGTTGAAGATGAAAAAGAAGTTTGTATCTCTACCTTTATCATTTGTCACTCTTGAGTTAGGATAATATGGTTGTGGGTGAACTGTTTTGAACTAAATATTTTTTGTCTGGCTTAATTCTAATAAACTGTTATTACTAGGTCACTGTAAGTAAAGTTGAACTCCCCAGAAAAGCATCAAATTCCAAATCTAGTAAGAGTTAATGTTACTACCTACACCCTTTCATTTATATGTATTTATCAGGTTGTATTGTTATATCACTCCTTGCTGATGATAATCATTTTGTTAATCCAACGTCTTATCCTCACGGGATTAGCGATTGCATAATCCTGTTAACAATCACATTTTGGTTAACAGAAATTGCTTGAAGGTTTCAAAATGGGCTCTGGAATTGTTTGTCGGTGGTGCTGCAACACACAGGTATTGCTCCTTACAGTTGTATATTTGTATGTATTCTTTAAGAATTTGTATTTGTAATTTTCTTTTGATGTATTAAATACTCTACAGTTCAGTCCCTCCCAATTTGAGGTCCATGCACAATTTGCTTCTTTTTTGAAGTCATGAAAAGGAGAATTATAATAATTAAATAATTTCTTTATCAAGATGGGTTTTATGTTTTATTTAAAATCTAAGTCCTCTTTTCTTTGTTTGTTTTCAAATGGTTTAATTTTTTATTTTTTTTTATATCTAGGTGTCTTTGTTTTAAATTTTTTTCTTAAAAGATAATCCCTTTGAAAAATACTCTGTGATGTAAGGAAAGTTAATTTAAGATATATTTTTTGATTTGTTAATATTTAACTCTATTAAATTAAGGATTAAACTCTAGATGATTATTGTGTTGTAGAACAGTTATATTGTTTATTTTAATTGTAGGTATTTAGTATTTTTTTTCTTCTAAATATGAGACTAGATATATTTGAATAAAAAATGTCATTTGCTTTTTTTGTTTTTTTTTTAATTAATATTGTTGTTAGCTCTTTCTTTTTTATGATGCAGTTCTTCATTTTTTGGTATATAATTTCATTAATTAAAATTTAATAGATTTTGAATTGATTCCTTTGGTGTTGCCAAAAGAGAAATTGATAATCAGACTAATATTCTTGATCTAGCTTCAACTTTTGGTTTGTTCTTAAAAAGATTCATTGTCTTGTAGGCATTTCTTGAGCTGGGAGGATTATTAATTCTTTCAAACACAGGAGCTGCACTAGATGCATTTAAAATTGTGAGGGGTTAAGAGTTTATCATATGTTCTTTTTTTGGTTTGGAAATTTTATCTTTATGAATAGACTTTTAAAGTTTCATAATTTGTTATGATATAGATATTGTAATTGTGGTTGTAAGTTCTACATATCATCCATATGTGGTTTATTTGAATAAACTTCTCAAGTTTTTTGTTTTTATATTAACTTGTCCAATTTTATTTTATTTTATTTTTGCGTAAGGTAATCTTAGCTTATTAAAAATCCTATTGCATTTTTTCATTTTATTTTTTTCTCTTGTATAAAAAAATTTATCCAAACAAACCTTTTAGTAAAAACTATTTCCTTTCCTAGACTAATATTAATTGAGTGCAACTCCTTAGACACACAAATACACATACTTGTATTCATAGTTAAAAAAGAATATCAATGTAAAATAGGTTCCTTTTAGATATAAGTAAATCTTCATTAGCTAAAAAAGAAAACATTATTTAAATTTTTTTAAATGACAACTTTGTTTATTTTCATAAATTTTGTTTGATAAAAATTATCAATATAATAAATTTATTTATTTATAATAAGAATCAAACATAAATTTTTATGTTCATTATTCTAACACTTGTTACTAAATAAATCTTAATGAATAAGATGAATAATTTAGTAAGTAATATGTATTTCTTATATCAATATAATTATTTGGTATTAATACGAAATTATATCTATATAGTATTATGAAACCTTGAAAAGTAAATAATAAAAAAGTTGAAGGATAGTAATGTATTAATGTTAGGTGGTAGAAGAAGAACAAGGGTCTGAGAAAATCGTTGGACTATTCTGGTTTAACATTTTTACTATTTATCACCTACTTTTTTATATATACACCTCCTAGAAGTAGTGGGGGGTTTTCAAATTGATGGGAATAGCGGGGATTTTCAAACCGTCGGGAATAATGGGAGTTTCAAACCGTCGGAAATAGCGGGGGTTTTCAAACCATCGAGGATAGTGGAGGTTTTCAAACCGTCGGGAATAGCGGGGGTTTCAAAACCGTCGGAAAGTGATTATTTTTCTAGAGTTCATAGAAACTGTCGGTAATCACTTAGCAATGCTGGATCTTCTAAGGGAAAAACAAATTGCGGGTAACGCACTTAACAAGGGTTAAAACAGCTGGTAACACCAAATATAACCTCGTTAAAATTAATTTCTTTTTGTAGTGAACGTATGGAGTGTAAATATCCCCCACCCTTTGGAATTAATATTAACATGTCTTACATTCATGATTAGCAAACACACATTTATGTTGTTCGTATTTATACATAAATGTTGTTTTAGATGAAAAGAACATATCGTTCAAATCCCAGCTTTGATCAAACCACTTCAAAAACACCTTTAATTCCACCTAAATAAATTTTAGCAAAAAATATTCCAAACCTTTAATTCCCTACAAACATGTGGATCTGAAAACAATGTCTCATAAGCTACTAATTTAGGAGTTTTAGGTCTTTCATTATATACCACTACAGCTATAGAAGAGGTGAAGACAACTCGTTTCACAGATAGTGATTTTGCACATGATTTGAGAATATTAAGAGTTCCCATCACAGTTGGATCAATCAAGTCAGCCTGAAACAAGGAAAACAAGAGTTAGCAAGGGTCAGAGAAGTAATTTTTAAAGTTATTTTCTTTTTCTCTCAACCAAACAAAACAACCAATGATCAATTTAGAAAGTCAGCAAAAAGGTCATTTCCAATCAATACTACAAACATTTTAAAAACTTCAAGCATATCAAAAAAGCAATCTAGCTAAGTGATTTAAATCGTCTCTCAACCATATATATCTTAAATAAGAGGAGCAAGTAAAAGAATTTTTTGATAAATGAATTCTAAAATACAATTCCAACAGTGCATTGACATTTCTGATGGAAGCAACTTATACATAGCTTCACATAAAAATATGTTGTGATTTCCACTGTGCCTCCCAATTTTATTCCGGTGAAAGAAACTTCAACGAATTTGAAGTGACTTAAAATTGTATATTTTTTATGGTGGTTGATACTGAATAATAATTTTTTAATGTTAAACATTCATCTCTTGTACAAAATGTTCATCTTTAACACCTCTTGTACAAAATGTTCATCTTTAACACCTCTTGTCACATGTCACATTATCTCTCAAGTGAAATTTTTCAAGATTTCGGTTCTTCAAGTCAAAAAATCATTAACTAACACAATTTCTTTAAGTCAAGGAACCATTAAGTAATACAGTTCAAGATGCTATTACGTCACTAATGTCCTTGTTATTAGTTTTGTGTAGAGAGGGAACATCGTATCCTCAACTATACATTTTCTTCATTATAATTCCATAATACTAGTAGTTTAGACATAATAGGTGTTTATTCATGAAACTTAAATTTTAAGAAATAGATATTTAGAATATATAAATTATAATTGTTGGAGATCCCACATCGACTAGAGATTACAGCATTCCATAGTATATAAGTGGGTGAAAACCTCACCTCATAAGCCGGTTTTTTGGGATTGAGTTAGGTTTAAAGTCCATTTCTTAATGTGGTATTAGAGCTATTTTGAGTCTATCCTAGTGAGTGTTTGTTGGACATATCGTGTCACCTGCACCCATAATATGTTGTCGCATGCACGATCTATTACTCTCGTCATGAGGAGGTGTGTTGGAGATCCCACATCGACTAAATTTCATAGTATATAATTGGATGCAAGGTTGGATAAGAGTATCATTTGCAAGACACACACATGCTATCAGATCATTATTGGAGTATCTGCAATGCTTCATATTGTAAATTTTTTGTTGGAGATGTTTAACTTTCAACGTGAGAAAGTATAGAAAACCAATATGGATTAGTGATATGAACTAAGGATTATAGCATGCATGAAAGGATTACAACGTGTGCATGCAACTCATACTAACAAAGCAGGCATGAAAGTGCAAAAGCAGTAAAGATGCTCCCATATGTCGTTCACGAAATATGGCTCTTTGAACAACTGACTTGATGATTGGAAGTGCCTGGGCAAACCATGTTGTAAAAATCAAGACTGAGCTAATGAAAAATGCCAAAAATACTATTTGGAACCAAAACTAGAAAACTAGTGAATCACCTCCAATTACTGCACATCACTTTCATAAGCAATTACAAAGACACATAATCTGTTGGTTCCCTAAGAATTTGTGCATCAGAATTTTAGCAATTTAATCAAGGCAAATAACAAGACCTCTAATTGTTGTTTCAGTAGTTCTAAAATCTGAAAATTAAAATTGTGCCACTACGAACTATCAGCAGAGGTCAATCAACAATTTTTTGTCTTTAAAGCAATTTCTTAAACACATTATCTACTTCAAACCAAATTCAAGTGACATCAATCTATTTCAATCCTTCCATCAAATGCTTCAAATCACATATTTAAAATAATGCTAAATCAGCTACCACACATGTATGAATTGCACCAGAAAATTCATTCACCAAACATGAAAATCGGAAAACAAAAATTGCACAGTTCAATCATACCTATAATGCTTCAATTGAGTTATGCACTGGAACAACTTCATGCGCTCATTTAATCTTTCACCAATGCTCAATTATAATATATCATTATCATTTTATAGTTGCTTTCTCACAACATTATTTACTCTCGTACTAGGTATCACCTAATAATATAGCAAGGAAGTTAATTTAAATTGAATCATCACACAATATAAGATACATATACATATGGTAATCATATAACACTTGTACCGACCCGTCCTCGGGCGTTGACCAAAGTCAAACATACGGTGGAACCCACCAAGGGGCTCCAAGGAGGAAAGTTAGTGTGTTGACCACTTTGAGCATCGCCATGCATGGGCGTCGCCAGGTATGGGCGTCGCCAGGTGTGGGCCTTGGGCCCCGGGTGGCTTAAAGGCCATATTCCTAGTACCAGTAGGGAGTAACCTGACTCGTGAAGTACTCATGCATGAGGTGTAGGGGTAATCCCTAGGACAGATACGACCCGGGAGAGGGCCACGCCCCAGGGGTAATCCACGTGCATGGTATGAGAGGAAGGCTGATACACACCCAAGGCGAGTGACTAGAGGCTGGGGCGCATGAGTTAGCACTCAGGTAGTCACTCCTTGCGCCGGATGCACTTCGAGGAAGGAAGACTTACACGCTGGGATTTCCCTAAGTTGGGTTACAGCGTCGTAAGGCCTTCCACATGGAGTTGCGCTTAAGTCAGAGAAGTTCGTTAGAATACAGTTACATGCCTTTAGAACATCGCAGTTACGGTGTTCCGATACGGAGGTACATGGTGTTTTCTGCCTACTGACTTGGGCGTCGAAGTGCAAACGGCCGCTAGAGTGCCCTTTGTTCTTCTGTGTTTCATGTACTCACGGCAGTGCAGGGTGAAGATCTGGAGTCAAGAACGAGGGAGTCTTTGATACGCGAGTCGCAGCAACCAACTAACCACAATCTGGTCAACCGGCAGGAACAACACTAGCAATGCAACACACATACACAACAAATTACAACTCAATCACTTTCAACTAAGATGTAGAAATTTTTTAACCATATCTCAATGGAATATTGTAATTTTCTACATTTGATTAGTGTTTGTGCTATTGTGTAATTATTCAAGTGTCAACACATAGTTGCATGATCTCATATGTTTCAGAAACTCATGTACCACCACTAAGACTTAATGTTTAAGCAATAATAGTGTCACTTAAACATCATTTATTTCGAAAGAGAGAGAGTCATTGATAGTTTTAGTTTAGCAGTCAAATTAAAAAGATTTCAGTGTAGACTATCTATCGCAATGATAGACTCTCTAACACCAAGTTGACTCCTAACGAATTCAATAGTGAATATAGTGAAACAATGTTCAGAACCTATCTGCAAGCAATAAAAATTAGCAATAACAATAAAGTAAAGGGAATGGTTTATCCTAAGATTATAATCCTTTATCTCTCACACAGATGTCAAACTTAATCAATTAAATGTCAATCAAATTCAACCAAATCTTATTTGCAAAACAAGCATTTACTAATGTATTTAGTATCTCACTAGTTTCAAGTGTATACACTTGTCATATGTTTATCTTCTACCACTCAAACTAAGCGAACAAGTGATTGAGTAGAAGTAAAGGAACTAACCAAGAAATCTAATTAAATAAAAGAGTTGAATTCTAAAAAAGCGTTCAAAAACAATTCCTTTGACAAAAACTTTATAAAAAATAAATTATAATGTGCTACAGAAAATTGAAGAACAAAACTCTATTTAACAGAAATTCAATGAGAAATCACAAGTGAATCAATTCAAAAGGTTTTAGTCTTTCATATGGAGGCAAAAGAAAAAAAGAAAAATACAAAAAGGAAATAAAACTAAGGTTAAAGTGTGTTGTGCGGCTATGGAACGTGATGCCCAAAAATGTGACCCTAACGTTCCTTTTATAATCCTATTTTCTTTGCTCAAAATCGAAATCAGAATCTGCCTTAGGATATTGTCTTACAATTACTAAGTTTTTCCTTTCTCTGTTTCAAATTATCAAGCAAATATCTTATTTCCAGATCAATTCCATATTTGATTTTCGCTTTCTCTTTCAAATATTTTTTTTTCAAACTTTGTTCAGATTTGTGCATTCATTATAATTAAACATAGTGTTGTTGCGAGAGATATTTGAAAAAGATTTTCTCTTGAACAATATCTTTGAATGATATTTGTTCTATTTTTTTGTGCTTAACAAGGGATTTTCAATTTCAGAAATTCAACAGAATATCCCTGCTGAAGATTTGATCCCAATTCTTTTTCTGAGATATTTTCATATTTAATTCTCTAATTCTTTATTTCAGATTTTGTTTCCCGTTTTCATTCGAAGAAGCAACTTGGAATTTTGTGTGAGTAGACTGCAGTTCTATCAGATCATCTGGTTAGACATTTCCATGAGAAAAATTAGATCGTCTACTGCGACTAAAACACAAGATTAACATAAATAACAGTTGAGACCAAAATAATTCCAATTAGATGAATCTCAATTAAAATACTAGATTTAGTCATGATTAAAGTCTAAAAATGTATTATTAAAGCTTTAAAGTGTGAATGAAATTACTCTCATCATTCATCCTAGTCTTTCTCTCTTTGTAAGAAATAACATGGCAAAGTTCAAGAAGAAGAGGGTGAATTGAGCTTTGAAAAGTTTTCACAGATTTAGAAATTTTACTTTTTTTGAAAAACTCACTTCACTGAATCAGCATATTAAAAGTTTCAGGGTTAACCATTTAACATATTGATCTACTAAGATTATAACAAACAACGAATTAAGGCAAGAATTAAAAGATCAAGAAAGAGAGAAAGACATGATAATTTTATAATGGTTCACTTTTTATCAAAAGCTACATCCAGTTGCTTAGCTACACCATATATGCTCACACTTTACATTCCAATAACACATTACTAGAGGATCAAGAACCAAATTCTTGCATCCTACAAGAACTGGTTCACTACAATTCTGCAAAACCCTATTACAAAACCTACACTGAACACCTTATTTAGCCAAACAACTTACAATCTACCCAAAAAAACATAATACAGGAAAAATATCACCTAATTCAGCTCATTACATTTAAACCAAAAATTAAATCAGGTGAACTCTTCTTGAACACAAGAACACAACTCTCAATCTCATGATTATAATCTTTGAAAAAGTTCTTTCTCTAAAAAAAATCAAAATTTCATTCAATTCTAAAATGTTTTCAGAATGAAAGTTATATAGAAGTATCTATTACGTTTAACAAATTAAAACTTCAAAATAATATGTTGATTTCAGTTATTAGTGAAATACACAGATTGAATTATAGTTTCAACATGTTAAAACAAACTGATAAATCCTTTTGAGAGAATAAATGATTTCAATCTATTAGAAAATCAGTTGAACAAATTGAAATCACTTTACCAAAACTACTTAAAGTTCTAACTAATTTTAATTTATTAACTCGACAATTTAACCTATTAAAGTACTTATTGTAGTTCAAAAGAACTTCAGCTAAGAACAGTTAACAAATTTAACTACCATTTTAACTAGTTAAAATTTCTTTACCAAAATAAGTTATAACCACTTTTTTTAGTAACATATAAAATATCACTTTAACATCAAGAAGAAATAATACAAATAGATGACACACACAAAAAAAAAACAAAGTTTTCTTTTCTTCATGAAGGTTGGATTCAACAAATACAATTTAGCACAAGCTTCAGCTCCAACACTCTTAAAGCTACAAACTATTACCTAAGTTGCACACCCTATCACTTGAGCAATAATGAGTGATACATGTAATCGTGACTTATCTCTTGGATGTTTCTTCAGTGGTATGTCATCACTTGATTGATATTAGATCAGAAAGCTCAATAGATAACAAAACATACATTTTTTATACAAAACTTCTTTGTTGAACATATTATAGGTTTTACAAGCTTTACAACATACGAGATGAATTCTTGCTTTTGAATTACTCACAATATCACACAAAATCACCATTGGAAAATAATTCTTTAACTACAATTTAAAGTGCATTATAACAACGATTCTATAACCATTATTGATTAAATCGTTGTTGAAAATTGAGAATTTTTACGACAGCTCAAACCATTGTCATTTATATTACCTACAATTATTATTCTTTTGTAAATTATTATTGTATATGCAACCTGCAGTGACAATTCATAGTGAGAATCATTGTTGTATATGTGATACAAATTTAAAGTTGATGACAAATGCAATATGTGAAAGTAATAATAGAGTTGTAACGACGTTTACAAAAGAGATGAATGAAGAAATGCGCTCAAAGTACAAATTGGAGATACGACAACTATTTTAAATGCAACTTTCATATTAAAGTTAATAAGTTTTCTAAAATATCATTGGTCAAACATCAACAATAATGTTTAGAAACATCGTTATTTGTGGGTGTTTCTCATATTAGGTTCTTCCATTTTACGCTAGTTAATTAATGCATTATCATAATATGTCTAATTTCCCAATTTATTATTATCCCTATATAATTAATTTTCTATTGAGTAAATCTAATAATTAACTTCATTTACATTTGAGGTAGTGTGCTTACTATCAACTATTTCTTCTTTTTTTTTTTCTCTTTTTAAAATCCTATCCACTTAGTAACAATCTCCAAATATCAAACTTTACACTAACATAATCTCTCATTTATGAAACACCTCAAGAAAAAAAAAGTTGAAATCTTAGTACGAAACAAACTACTTATCAAAATCATGGATATGATCAACCAAATCTGATCCTTACTTTACTACCTCCTTAGTATTGTATTACCTTCTTAGTATTATATTCTAACAACACAATAGAATCCTAATTATTCTCTAAACATAGAAAGAATTTAGAGAAAATAAAATTTTGGAGAGATCTAATAAAAATAAAGAATAAATATATATAACTTATTTATGAAAAAAAATATTATTTATTTATCTAACATTTATCTTTAATAAACCTTAGGTATAACATAATTTATATATAAGAGAAAATTTTAAAATTATGAATAATAGTTAATAGTTTCTCTATTTAATATTTTTTATCATAAAATATTTAATAATTTTTTATGAAAAAATATTTTATAATTTTGTTTTGTAAAAACTATTTAAAATTTTTATAATAAAAAACTTATCCAAACCAGAAAATCATAGAGTTTGAAAGATATTTTCAAATCCAGAAAATATATCTGGACACTACAATTTAGAATACGAAATTATATTTCGAATTGTAGAATTTGAAAGGTATTTTCTGAATTCAAAAATACCTTGTGAACTGTACAATTCAAAATATAATTTTATATTTCGAATTGTAGAGTTCTGTACCGCCCTGGTAGTCGGAAGTGATGACGTGGCATCGAGCTATTATATAGGCGTGTTGAACGGGACACCTGGCTGGCAGAAGGGAAGGAAGTCGGGAGGCTCGTGTAGTCGACAGTCATTAAGTTGGCGTGCTCCGATCTCTAGCATACCTAAACCGGCGGTCACCGGGTTTGAGATGAAGTCGCCAGATGTGAACCCAGGCGACCAAGTGATTAGAGATCGCCGAAACAGGGACATCGCCGAAGATGAAGTCAGATAGTTATTTCCCAGCTGGCTAGAGGATGAGCTCGGGAGACAGCTTACCTGAACATACACGGTGAAGCAAGTAAAGTAGATCGTGAAGGCGGCCGGCGAGACCACAGGGAAGGTGTATACGAAGGTACCCGATCTCGCCACTTAGAAGAGATCACGCTCCAAGGCAGCTATGCACTGAGTTGTGTCATGCATGAGTAACTTAGCCGAAAAACCTGAAGAGTAAGAAGTGGCGCCCAAGTCAAGGATGCTCCAGATGGTGACACGTG
>Ga0123342_1008806_pt1 | contig 12463 bp, 8 predicted proteins | sample Turbeawhitnodule_FD_89960 | JGI IMG/M metagenome (GOLD analysis project Ga0123342, IMG submission 89960) | Root nodule microbial communities of legume samples collected from Mexico - Turtle bean Mexico white nodule | ecosystem: Host-associated > Plants > Roots > Nodule | place: Mexico: Nepantla... | reverse complement strand
TTTGGAAGCATAGGAATAGAGTTATTTTTAATCAAGCAAAGAGTGATGCAGATGAAATCTTCACCCTGGCACAGGTACAATCCTGGGCATGGATGAAACATAAAATAAGGAAAGTAAACTTCTATTTTTCTGATTGGATTTTATCCCCACAAACTTGCATTAATATGGCAACTAGGTAACTTTTTCGGTCTGAAAGCATGATTTACATTGCACGATCTTTGTTTGCCTTGTTTTTTTTCCCTCTTGTGCTTTGGTTACTTAGTGGTACAATCATATTTCAGTCCTTGTGATGGCTGCGAGGCGTGAAAGGTATGGTCTTTTGGTGCAGGTAATCAAGACTAAAATTAGAATGGAAGGACTATGCTTTATTGTAGCTTGCCCGCCAACAAAGTTTTACGAGGGAGTGGGATGGAGTTATTGGAAGCAAGCATCACTCATAGTTGAAAGAAGGGAAGAAGCATTTAAACACTCTGTTGTTAGCTTGCTAAATTTCCAACAGCTAACCTTCCATCATATGCTAGGCAATTTTTTGTTAAGCTTTAAATGTTGCAGGTTATTTGGGAAGCAGGCCAAAGTTTTAAGAGACCAAGGCTGTAAAAGGGCAGCAGGGATAGAGTCTCACTTAGTCATTATGTTTGTAACTTGTAAGTTTTGTGTTCAGCTGGTTATTTGTAGAACCAACTCTGTTATGGGCAGGGGCTGTTTTCTGAAAGACAAGGTTCTTTGTGTAAGAGAGTGTTGTTATGGGTAGGGGCGTCTTCAAAGCTTATGCTCTTTATGTAACTAGAGCGTCTCCTTTCTTTGCTTTGTTGTGTTGAAAGTTTTAACTAGGTATGACTTATGTATAAGGGTTGAGACACCTCTAAAGTGTCTCATTTTATTTTATTAATTCATTGCCGGAAAAACGAGTACAATATTGAGGGGGAGTGTACTATTGTGTTTAGGTTGGACATAGTGTCATAGTCTCTTATATGAGTTTGCTTATGAATCATTGGTCTTGAATCTCTCCTTATCATTGCCATTGATGTTGATGTACTGCCACTAGCTATTATAGTACATGATAAACAAGTAGGATTTCCTAGGGGCCCTCCTAATATATTATTTCTACTGAGCTATGTTGAACACGTGACTTGTAGACGGTGGAAACCAAAGTTGGTCTCCCACAGATGCAACTTAAGTAAGTTTAGTATTCGTCATCCCCAAGTTGAGGACACAATGTTTAAAATCGAGTTGTTGCTACTATGCAACATTAGTTATAAGATTGTTGATAAAGGCCTCATATCAACATTTGTTAAGAGGTGGCACCGCGACACAAAAAATTTTCACCTCCCTATTGGGGAGATGACCATCACTCTTAATAATGTTTCGACATTGTTGCATCTCCCTAATGTGGTACAATTAGGGTGAAGTTACTGTCATTGATGATCAATAGTTGCACTCTGTCGACCATCTTGTTATCGATGTGACAATGACTTCACATCCCTCAAGATGGGCAGTAAAATACATTCATTGGCTTAGATCAATGTCACACAATTACATACTTCCTCAAATGGATGACAAAGATTGACTATATGTGTATTGCATCGCCATCCACATAGTTCTAATGATGACCAAACACAACTATTGTCACAGTAGAAGTTATTTCCATTATTATTTACCATAATTTTTTGTTTTGATTTTTCAAGTGCTTAATGTAATTTCAATGAAAGGAGGATATATCCAGGAAGATCGCTAGCTACAACTTCGAGAAGAGTGAAACAATTTTTGTATGTGAAATAAAGAGGCTAAGGCCAAATAGAGCAACACATGGAGAGACATGGGGAGAGGGTAGTATTAGAAATTAGCAAAAATGTAGCACTTTTATTATGCAAGTATGTTAGACAAAATTAATTTTGGTATAAAAAATTGAACCTTTCAAGGAGAGATTCAAGACCAATGATTCATAAGTAAACTCATATAAGAGACTACGACACCACGTCCAACCTAAACACACTAGCACACTCCCCTCAATATTATACTTGTTTGAGCCAATTACCAAGACGAACCAGACTCAAATATAACTACAAGATCTTTCTATGAGAAACAACATGAAGATTCGACACCAATGAACCATAAACAAATATATAGAGAAGACTACGACATTACCTTCAATTCAAAACATTAATACAATATTTTTTTTTTTGTGAGATTCAATTTTACACCTGAATTCCTTAAAGAGAAAAGGGATAATGGCATGCTAAATTTTATAGGCAGCCCAATGTATTGTATTGATAACAAGTACATATCGTCATTTATTAGTCAAGATATTTCTACTAAAACTCTGATGTGGATTTATTTGGACAATTCACAAAATGTTACCGTAGTTCCAAGATCGGTCAATAACTCCCATGAGTGTTGCTAGGATTTTGGTATCGAGTTGTCTATGCAACAATATGTTTCATTTTCCTTGTATTAATTTCCGTACGTGAAAATAGGTGAAAGTGAATTGACTGAATTACATCATTTGATAATGATGAAAGCTAGAAAAGAAACTCAAATTTATCACCAAAATTGCACGGTGGGACCAAAACCATACTAGATCTACGATATATACTAAAATTAGGATAAACCAATATAAGGCTTCACTGAGGCACGTGACTAAGCCATTTGAAAGGGGTCATCATTTCTTTCCGCAAGTTTTTATCACTCACCTGAAAGAAAGAATGTACTCATCTAGCGTAGTAAATCCTTCTGGCTAGATTAACTGGGTTCTTTGCCTCACGTTCGTTGGTGCTCTTTCCTGCATTAATGAACTTGCATTAGACTTGGAAAGTAAGCTAATACCACTTAAATTAACATGCAAAATTGTTGATTGTAGTGCAATTCAATTTCAAGATGAAGAGGCATAAACTGATACCATAGAGAAGTTTTAATTCCAAGGTTAAAAACATAGGATGACAACATGAGTACATGTGAGTGGCAATGATTCTAAAATTTCGCAACTTCAAAAACATGAACTAGTAAACAAGTATATAAACAAATTGATATTTGGTTAGAAAGCTCAAAAAGGTTAAATATAAAAAGTCATTCTTAATTTTTACTTAACTGTTCAAGTTTCTAGGAAATGTACATACCAAGATGAAAAAAATGGAAGATATATCATGTTTCTAAAGATAGTTTTAATATTTCCACCACATTCGATTATATTCTTTGATAATAATGCATGCTATATTAGACGTCTGACACAATAAGAGATTTTTAAATAGAAACAATAAAGAATTGTCAAGCAAATCAATTGACTACAATACCACTATTTGTCAAAGCAGTTGATCCTGCTTTGTCTCCTTTTTGTAGGTTGTGTTCAGTAGTTCTATGACTTCTAACAGGCCTCCCTGCAGAAACACCTCTTGCAATGCATTTCTGATCCACTGTCACATTGCCTTTTCCCTTGACAGTCAAACTATTAATCTTGGTAGTTCTTGGTTTCTCCTTGGTACCATCCATACAAATATTTTCTTTATTCACTGCGTGTTGTAACAATGCCTTTGAACCTGTAGACGGATATTGGACCTGCAACGGATACCCGCTATCGTTGATAAACAAAAACTCTAAATTGTAATAAGTAGCTACAGAACTGTAACTTTCAGAAAAGGGATGCACTCAAAAAATTAAGTCTCTGATGCATTTACAATAATTTGGTGAAAACAATTCTTAATACTTAATTAATATGAGCTTTATATACTCATAGCTACATCATTTAAAATAATGTGTAACAAAACAGAAATGCATGACTTAAGGAGAGTGCAGCTTCTCACCAATGACTTTGCTGTTCGATGGTAAGTTGGCTTGGCAAAATTGATGCTACTTCCCTTTCTGTTACCAGATTTAGCTTCCTCGGCTGATATGGCAAATGCCTTCGATGTTTCACCTGGCTTGCAACGATTCTTGATTGAACGATTAATTGTCACCCCACCTTTCTCATCTGTGATTTTCTCTCTTTGATGCCTTGATACAGGCTTAACTTCATGACTTGTGTTTGAACATGAACCAAGACTAGACTTCCCAGAAGATGATTTACGGCCCCTTGATTGCGTGCTATCATCACCTATCTTCACTTTTAAATTCTTTCCTGAAACATAACTTCTCCTAACGCTAATAACGGATGAACTTCTACTTTTCTGATCACATGGTTGACTACTTACCTCCAAACATTTCTTTTGTGGCTGAATTTTTGAGACTTTTCTTGTAACACAATATTTCCCAAAACTAACCATCCTAATTGATGAACTTCTTTTCTGATCACATGGTTTGCTAGACACCTCCGTATATTTCTGAGTGTTCTCAGATGTAATTGTGCTTCTTGCAGAGCTTCCACCTGTCTTGCGGTCAGAACTTGAACTACCCACTGGTTTGCTACAACTAACCTTTGACTCGGGTTTTCCTCTGGCATCGGGTTCAAAAGTCAATCCAAACTTCCCACTCAATGCTCTTTTTGGCCTGTTCACATTTGGTTTTAATCTGGGTTTCACTTCTTGGCCAAAGCTTGAACATTGTTGTAAGCCACTCCTACCCGTCTGTTTATCTAACAAAGTATTCAGATCAATACCTTCCCACTTCTTGTTGTTGTAGTGTTTGCCTCTAGATCTCGAGACCGAAGAAGGAAGCTCAGGCGAATTTACTCCTTGCAAATCAATTCCTGGTGCCAATATCTCCTCGCCCTGAGAAAACTTGGATTTTAACTCTCGAGCAGACATTTGGTGGAATCTGAAAATGATTTGTATAAAGTACACAAACTCAGTTTAGAAAACAATCCCAAGGTCGATATCAAATCGACAAAATCCCCAAAAAGAAAATTCCAAAAGGTTCCTTACGGATGACTTGTGTTGAACCAATCATCATCATCACCTCTGCAGCATAACGAACTTAAAAATCAAAATAATAAATATAATTTGATGAAAAAAAAGTTCAATCTAATAGAAAACTCACGTGCCTACACCACCAGATACAGCTTCAACTGCCAAATCCACCCACATAGGTGCTTCAATATGCTCCTGTATTTCACACATTTGCAACACACACAAAAGATAATCATAAATTAACAATAGAAAACTCCGAATACCACAACAGAACTAACAGTAACGAGCAGAGAGATATAAATTGAAAAGCACAATACTAACTGAATAAACATCTTTGAATCTAACATATAATACCTTAATATAATGATAACAATAATACTAATAATCAATAACAAGAACAATCATAATTAAAATGCAAAATTATGGATTTCAAAAATCGAAAATATTTAATGTTTCACGAACCGAAAATATTTGTCTACAGAATGGTTAAGAGCATTGCAATAAAACTACTAGAAAACGGTGACGAAAATGAAAAGCATAACTAGGGAAACAAAAAAATTACCAGAAAAGCCCAGTTCTCATTGGTCTTCTTGATCGCAACCCCTTTCTTCTTAGAAGCTTCCATTGTTTTCAAGAAGAACTGCGAAAAACGCTTTCAGTGTGAGATAAGTTGTTGTTGCGATCTAAGAAACTGCACAGAGCAGTAATAATTGGAGAACATGGTGCGCGAAGTTGGAGAAGAAGAGATGCGACTGTAGGTTTGTGTTTCTGACTGATTGCTGTCCATGATACGAACCGTTGGATGATGGGAGCGATGTTTTGATGTACGGATGGGATCGCGCGTATTGGATGGTTCAGAATATTTGACCGTTGGTATCCCATTCAAAATGTTGGAGCTTGGTCCTTCGAAAATACAAGTCTTAGTAATGCTTGAATTACGGATTCAAACTTAGATATTGGATTTAAGATAATTTGAAAGGTAAAAAAAAATTAGGACGTTTACATTAAAATAAATAAAGTTAAAAGTGTAGGGAAAAATTATGAAAGTTTCTGAGTGAAATTATATTTTTTTAATTGATAAAAATGTAAATTTATATATTTGTCATGCATTTTAAAATTGTTCAAAAAATTTAATTTGATTGTTTATTTGTGAATTATAATTATTTTAAATTAAAACATTATTTTTGATAATTGAAATATTATTTTCACTATTGTGTTCGAGTTCACTTTGGAAGAAAATAAATTATGTAAAAAAATTCGAATCATATTCATGATTGTTATACACTTGATTTAGAACAAAGTTGTAATTATGGATTATTTATTTTTAAATTATAGATGTATTCAATTAAAAGATTATTTTCGATATTGTGTTGGAGCATATTACTTCTGATACTGTGTTGGATAAATTCATAGAAAAAATAAATATCTATGAAAAATATATTAATGCAGTATTTTAATTTATTAAAGCAAAATTTATGAATAAAGTCCGTGCATAACAAATATTAAACATACACTAAAAAAAAAAATATATATATATATATATAAAAGAAACATGAAATAAATAAATAAATAATAAAAATAATAATATTTCAAAAAATCATTATGTTACATTGAAATATGTATCATTCAAAAAAGTCCTTAATTTGTTTAGAGATTTATGTGATAATTGAGATTACAGATTTGAAAAGAAAAACACATATGCATAATATAAATATTATTAATATTATTAAATACTTTTAATATTATAATATTATTAAATACTTTTAATATTATAATATGATTAAATACTTTTAATATTATAATATGATTAAATACTTTTAATATTATAATATTATTAAATACTTTTAATATTATAATATTATTAAATATTTTTAATATTATAATATTTTTAATATTATTTAGTATAGTTAATAAATTTATTTATATTTAACAAAATAATATTTTCTATTATATTTTTCAATTTTTTTATTATTTTTTATTATATATTTATTAATAATAATAGTAAGTATACAAAAAATCATATTTGTAGTAGTATATTTTTGGTGTTCATGGATACCTACAAATGACTCTGAAGCAATACCCTTCCCACAATCCATGATAAAACATAATAAAAAAGGTTAAACTTTTGTAATAACACAAAATAGTTTCATACATAAATATTAATAAAGGTCGAATGTCAACATTAAACCAACAAATTGTTCTTACAACAATATAAATACAAGTTTAGGGATGTTACACAAAATTAATTATTGTAATAACATGTCCACATTTCATTTGCTATAGTATCCCTAATTTTTGACCTGAGCCTGTAGTCATCCTCACGAGTTTGCGAGTGTGACACTTCTTTATCACCTTGCATCAAGTCACGATTAACTTCTTACAACAAAGAGTCATCATTACCCACTTCGTGAAGAAAGTTATAAGAATACAACATGTTAAAACAATATCGGTCATAGTGTCCACAAAGTAATGAGGCTCTGTTTCCCTAGCGATAATTGGAAATCGCTTTTTGAGGACACCAAATGTTCTTTCGATAACATTTCTTAGTGAGGAATGACGATGATTAAACAACTCGTGGCCATTTTGTGCACCTCTTCAGGAATACTCTTTTAGATGGTATCAAACTATGCAATATGGAGTTTGTTCTCGCCGGTTGACTCGAACGGCAACCTTTGACCCTCCTATCTCCGCCTGAGAATCGTACTTCCTTGATCGAAGAATCTCTCACCTACAAAGACAAAGGGCGCCTTGAGGGTCGTTTGCACTCCGACGCTCAAGTAAGTATAAGGGCAAAGAAACACCAAATGTATAAAGTAGTTTCAGTCTTAGAAACTGTGTACCTTGTTAGGGTTCTTAACACCGTTTATATAGGTTAAAACTAGAGTTTACCTTTGTTTCCTTACCCATGTTTAGGGTTCCTCGGAGAATTTCCCTACGCCGTTATTACATAATCTTAGCGTAATCTGGCACATGAACTTCCCTTAACTAGAGTGCAACGACTAACAGAGTGGTCGCCTAGGTACCAACTTCTGCACCTAATCTCTAACGCCATCTGTTTCGCGGGTGCCCTAAGTGTTCACGTGCCATGCATGCAACTTCCCTTGGAAACCCTAACCCTAATGGGCCTTAGCGCCTCCAAGGATTGTTTACTCGTGCCGCGCCTGACTGGGCTATACACACCACTTGCATGGATCTCTCGTGACTTAGTCTTTTCTCATACCTGATGTTTTCAACTGATAACTGTGTAATTTTGGGACCCACCTTACGTGGCCCAATATAACTGTTTAGACCGTCGACGTCCGATCTCTCCCTCTTGTGGCAAGGTCTGATGTCGATCTCCAACGTCGAGGTCTATGGTACCGATGTCCGAAGACTGACCAACACCTTGATATGTGAATCTGGGGCCCACCTTATGTGGCCCATCTTTACTATTAGGCACCAGTATGTGATGTTTGAGGTCAGTCACGGGAGTCGATGACCGAGGACTGGTCGGGACAGAGTTATAAATTTGGTTTTGAGCATAAAACTCGCGTCTCCAAGGTAGTATTTGCCTAAAACCATCCATTAACACTTATTACTTATAAGTCAAGTGACCAAATGAATATTTATTATTACACTTGAAAACACACTCAACTAACCTTTCGGAATGACTAATGGATCCTCTCGTACAAGCACATCCTTATTCAGAGTTCAGATGATCATCTTGGGCGGGTCAGATGTTGTTCTGTGCAAAATGCTCATGGGGATGTTTACGGGAACGGCCCTCCAGTGGTTTAGCGAAGTCCTAGACGGGTGTACATAACATCTTTTCAATAGTGCGGTTGCTGCTTGCCTTTGCATGTCTGAGCGGATTCAAACTATTTCAAATGGATGTGAAAAATGCCTTTTTAAATGGAATTATCAATGAAGAGGTATATGTATCACAACCACCCGGTTTTGAGGATCATCAACTCCTTAATCATGTTTACAAGTTGAAAAAGACTTTGTATGGACTAAAACAAGCTTCTATACAATGGTATGAGAGAGGCAAAATTGATAAGACTTTTTTCATTAAAAAGTCAAATTCTGCTATTATTTTAGTCCAAATATATGTTGATGACATTATTTTTGGTGCTACTCATGATAGTTTGTGTAAAGAATTTGTGGCAGCTATGCAGTGAGAGTTTGAAATGTCAATGATGGGAGAGTTGTCCTTCTTCTTGGGACTGCAGGTCAAACAATCTAAGGATGACATCTTTCTAAGTCAATCCAAGTATTGCAAGGAGATCCTTAAAAAGTTTGAGATGGAGAAGTGCAAAGAGGCAACTACACCAATGTCCACAAGCTGCTACTTTGATGTGGATTTGGTTGGAGCAATAGTGGATCAAACCAAATACAAGGGATTGATTGGATCCTTTCTTTATCTCACTACTAGTAAGTCAGATATCATATTTGCAGTTTGTCTTTGTGCAAGATTTCAATCTTATCCAAAGCTGCCAAGAGAATACTGAAATATCTAAAGGGAATAACATCTGTTGGTGTATGGCATCCTTCTGATTCTGCCAAGAGTTTGTCATTCTCCTATACATTCAGTTGGATACTCTGATTCTGATTTTACGGGGTGAAAATTGGATAGAAAAAGCACAAGTGGAACTTGTCATCTTCTTGGCTCAAGTCTCATATCTTGGTACAACAAAAAGTAAGCTTGTGTGGCCCTTTCAACTGCAGAAGCTTAATACATTACTGTTGTAACACAGATTCTTTGGATTAAACAGTAGGTAGAAGATTTTGGGTTGAAAGTTAGCAAGGTACCTTTGCTGTGTCACAATACAAATGTTATAAATCTTACCAAAAATCAGATTTAGCACTCCAGAACAAAGCACATAGAGATCTGTCATCACTTTAAAAGGGATCATGTCAGTATTGGAGATTGTGAAGTGAAATTTATTGAAACAAAAAAGAAACTGGCGGACATTTTCACTATAAGCCTTGTAGTGACTTGATCGTCGGAGTGCAATCAACAGGTAGGGCCCCCTCTGTTTCAACGGAGTCGCATTCCAACATCCAAAGGAAAGAGCAGATTCTAGTGAGATAGACGGAGCCAGAGCTTGTTCCCAGAGTCAACTGGCGACTAGGTCAACCGATAAGAACATTTGGCACCCACCGTGGGGCCCGATAAAACCAGGTCCCATCCATAGTTGTGATCAAGCTATCAGGCGATATGAGAGATACTCGACAAGGTCCATCTGGACAGGAAGGAGGTGACAACTCCACCTTGCAACAAATCAAGGAGACCATGAGAGCCCTCTGATCAGGAAACGAATAAGCCATGGCTGACCAGTTGAGGCCATTCCTCAAGTGTGGAATGTGGTAAACCTCGAGTTGTATTTCAGCGAAGATATTATTGCTTATTGTTTTCTTTTTGAATGATGTGTGATAAATTTGTTCTTGGAAGATGATGCGTTTATCTTTGTTGATTTATTTGAATTCGCACATGGTAAGTCGACCTAGCTCGGTATAAGTACGAGCATAGGCGCTCTGTGGGATTGATTTGTTCGTTGGTTTGCTTAAGCATAACACAGGTAAGTCAACCAAGCTCGGTGTCAGTACTTCCACTCGAGTATAGGCGCCCCACGAGTAAATGATTACCTAGTGGCAGGTAAGACGGGGGGCATGTGTACCGTGCAGGAGAGCTTGTCATCTCAGTGTTTGGACCCAAGAGGTGAGTCGTGAGCTCGACTCAAATGTTGGTCAGCCCAAAGAAGGTAATTAAGATAAATAGATATTTTATCTGTTGTGATATTATTCTGAAGATAAAATGTAAAGGAATATTTTATTTGTTGTGATATTATTCTGAAGTTAAAAGATAAAGTGTACCGACCAGGTAGTCGGAAGTGATGACGTGGCAGTAAGCGATGATATAGGCGTGTTGAGCGGAACACCTGGTTGACGGAAGGGAAGTACAGTGGGGAGTCTGTGTAGTCGCCAATCGTTAAGTTGGCGTTCTCCAATCTCTAGCATATCTAACCGGCGGTCACCAGGCTTGTGTTGTAGTCGCCGTATGTGAGCTTAGGCGACCAAGTGATCAGAGACCGCCGAAAGAGAGTCATCGCCGAAAGATCAGAAAGGCTTGCTTAAGGCCTTCAAAGAGTACAAGCACGGAGGATGAGGTTGTCAGATGATCATTCCCTGGCCAGAGGTCGAGGCAAGGGAACAGTTTCCCAGAACATACATGATGTGCAAGTGAAGCAGATCGTGATAGCGGCCGGCGAGACCACAGAGAAGGTGTGCATGGTGACACCCCGTGCTCGCCACTCAGAAGAGATCGCACTCCAAGGCAGCTATGCACCGAGTTACTCCTTGCATGGGTAACTTAGTCGAACAGCCTGAAGAGTAGAAGTGACGCTCAAGTAGAGGACGCTCCAGATGGTGACACGTGTACAGCTGGATGCAAGCCACGTGTCCAGAGGTGTAACCGTCAGGAGAGAGAAAATGCACAGGTATATAAGGAATTCTAACGAACTTCTGAGGTACGCACGTTTAGAACACTTTTTTACGCTTGTGAGAACATTTGAGTACGCTGAGAGAGAATATTGCACGGTTCCTTGAGTTCTTAGCTTTTCTCTTAGTATTTTGGTGATTCCGTCACTGACTTGAGCATCGGAGCGCGATCGGCCGCAGCGGCGCCACTCTGTCTTTTTCAGGTTCTTGAGGAGAATCGAGGTGTGAAGGACGAAAGCTAGCGTGGTGCAAAGCCGATCCAGAAGGAGGAACCTTCAACGTGGCAAGACTCTTACGCTCTGGTCAACCGGCAGGATCATCAGGCGCCCACCGTGGGGCCGTGTAAAACCTATCCCTATCCACAGCGTGGTTTCTTGAAGTTTCTGCAGTTTCTGTGTGGTTGTGTGCTGGTGCAACCATTTTTCACCGTTCGTTCGAGTTTCTATTCGGTGAATTGAAGTTTTCCACCGTTCGTTTGGGTTTTAATCGGTAGTTTGAAGTTTTCCACCGTTCGTTCGAGCTTTCGATCGGTTTCTTGAAGTTTCTTGCTGTTTGTGCGGTTTTCAATCGGTTGTTTGAAGTTTTTACCGTTCGTTCGCGTTTCTGATCGGTGAATCGGGAGTTTTGCTGTGTACCGACCAGGTCATCGGGTGTGATGACGTGGACAAGAGAAAGGTAGGTGGTCAAGAAGTCAACGTAGTCGCCGTATGTAGAAGCGGCGTTATGCAGTATAAATAATCGATTATCACCGAGATGTGTCACCGCCAAGATGGATCATCGCCCATCGCCCAAGAGAAGCATCACGTAGAAGTAAGACGTCGTCGAGTAAGACGTCGCCGAGTGTAGACATCACCCCAAAGTAAGACATCGCCCTAAAGTTGGGTGGCGGCACTGTGGGACCCTCCGCACAGAATAAATGATCGAGTTAAAGGGGCACGTGGCAATGCCCACGTGCTCATTAAAGATATCCAGGGAAGGCTGCATGCGTGACGCGTGATTAGTTAGGGCACCCACGGAGTATGATGGCGCAAGAGATACGACGCTTAAGTTAAAGCCCAAGTGGCCGCAAGGTTATACATTGCACTCCAGATAAGGGAAGTCCATGGGCCGGATACGCTAAGATCCTAAAGATAGCGGCGCAAGGACCT
>Ga0123342_1008804_pt1 | contig 12467 bp, 8 predicted proteins | sample Turbeawhitnodule_FD_89960 | JGI IMG/M metagenome (GOLD analysis project Ga0123342, IMG submission 89960) | Root nodule microbial communities of legume samples collected from Mexico - Turtle bean Mexico white nodule | ecosystem: Host-associated > Plants > Roots > Nodule | place: Mexico: Nepantla... | reverse complement strand
GGAGGTCTTTTGGTTGATATGTAGATGGAAAGGCTCTTTGAGAAAATCTGTTTTGTTGTATAAGGGTTGGACCACCCCTGAAGTGGTCTTATTTAATTTCATTGTTATTTGCTGATAAAAAAAAAAAAAAACGAAGACTGCGATCCACTTCCTCCATCTATAAACAAAACAAAGAAAGCAAAAGGAAATCTCAGTTGAAAAATAATGACTGTTGCAACACAAAACAATTAACACACTCTGTGTTGTTACCTTCAAATGAGGGTGGTTCATTGAACTCTGGATCAAGCGGATCAATGTTACACATAAGCAATTCCTCTTGCTCCATTTTCTGGTGCTCCCTCAGCATATTCATTCTGTTCATGTTCTTCTCATTTTCAGCTATAAAGATAGTGCCTTCATGTTAGTGAAGAAACAAATATTTTGAGCATGCACCCACATAAAAAAAATTCAAAAGAAGAAACAACTTTACCTCTCAGCAATGCCTTTTCCTGAAGATATTGCATTTCCTGGAGCAATGCCTGCTCTTCCTCCATAAGATCATACATCTGCTTTTTCTGGCTCTCTGCTATTGGTTTAAGTATGTCATGGAGATCCTTCATATGAATACATTATATGAGTTCAATAATAGCATAGACTTTATCTGAATAACAGTAAGACTCACCACATACACCATAAGATGCTATTCAACAAAACCCAAATCTTCACATAACATCTCCTGTTACATTCATTTTATAAAAATTAATGACACTAATCACCTGCAACATTTCAGTCCGTGCTTCCAATTTTTTGATAGTTTTCGCCATCTTTTTCTTCCTTGATTTTTTGGCAGAATGATTTGAGACAATTCTGCAAAAATAATTAAAAACATAAAATAACATGTATGTTAAGCAAACTCCCAATGTAACTATAACTACAAATTCAAATAAAATAGCCTACCTTTTGGAATTAGGATCCGATAGGTTTTGTTCCACGTTAGGAACCTTGTCATGCTTTTCTGCTTGGAATTCTTCAACCTGTTTTGAAGAAGAATCCATATCAAGATCCATCTTTTCTTTTGTGTTGCCTCCCTCTTCGATTTTCTCCATCAAGAAATGGATTGATTGCTCAGGAAAGAAAAGGGAAGAGGCAATTTGGTGAATTGAGGTTTCTGTAGCATCCTTTATATAGTGATGCTGTTCATGTGAAGTTGACCTAAAGCAGAAATTAAGGGACTGAGTTTAACAAGACAACAAAAGTATGCGTTGGCCAAATTAGTATAGCTGCCTCATGGAGCATGCAGAGGAGAAGAACACCCTCACACAAAAAAAAAATCACTATATTAATTAAATTAGATACTATTGAGACTAAAAATTGATTTGTATCTAAATTTGTTTTTATTATTAATAAAAATTTATAAAATAGTTTCTAAATCAGTATTTAAATTAGTTCTCAAGGTTTTAGCTACTAATATTTTAGATTCTATATAGGTTTCAATTAGTCTTTTAAAGACTAATTTAAAATCTAAAATATTAGTAGTTAAAATTAGTTAATGGTTATATATCAATTTAAAAACAATTTTATTAATAATAGAAACTACTTTAGATACTAATAATTTTTTTAGTCTCTAAAATGATCTCTAATTTAGTCCAATAGTAACTAATTATTTTGGTTTCTAAAATAAGTTACAATTTGATGATTTTCTTGTTATTGAAACTACTCCTCGGTAAGAACACCTTTTACACTAATATGTGTTGGCCGAATTATGATGAAAAATATTATTTTGGCAACTTCATAATGAAAGTGTCAGTTTATAACTGAGTTGTAACACAATGTAATTTTAAAAACTTTCCATGTGCGGTCTATACTTTAACAAAAAAAATATTTCTCTCTCTAATTGTAATCTGGTGTAGGGTTGCTAATATATCATGCCAGCAAAGAGTCAAAGGAGGTATAAATGCGTTGGCTTAGGGCCACCATGACACCTCTGATTACTTCTACACCTCATATTTATCTTGAACGTTAAACTAGAAGAAAGCTATAACGGATGACATAAAGTTTAACATCTTTGTTAGGATAAACTCTTAATGAATGATACCATTTTAAAAGATAGAATTGAAGTCCAACACAATCTTACAAATTTAATTATTAAGATAAAGTTTAGTTTACATTCATCTATATTATTATAATTATCTTATCTCTAGAAAACGTGACATCTCTAATATATATACTATATACGAATTTTTTTTAAGAAAGTATAATTTGTTGGAAATTAAATATTGAAAAAGTATGTATATAAAGTTTTTAAATTAAGATAAAGAAATATATTGAAAAATATAATACAACACTACAAGAAAATCATTAAATAATAATTAATTTAGATAAAAAAAATAATTAATCATTATATTGATTGAGTTAAATATTATCTTATAAACTAAAAAATTATTGGTATCTAAAGTAGTTTACATTATCAATAAAAGTTTATAAAGTAGCTTCTAAATTAATATCTAACATTAGCTCTCAACGTTATTAACTACTCAATTTAATTAAATAAAAATTTAGAATCTAAAATAGTTAGTAGCTAAAACCTTGGTAACTAATATTATATACTAATTTAGAATTTACTTTATAATTTTTATTAATAATAGAAACTACTCTAGATACCAACCGTTTCTTAGTTTATAAAATAATATATAACTTAGTTAATATAATGACTAATTATTTTATGTCTATACATTACTAATTATTTTATGTCTATACATTAATTTTTATTTAATATTTTTCTTGTAGTGCAAATATAAGTAGTACTTGTATATAAAGTATTATAGAGATACTTTAATATTTTTTTTACTACCAAATTTAGAATATAAATAATTGGTAGCAAAAACTTTGGTTGCTAATTAAACATCAATTTAGAAACCATTTAACAATAATAGAAACTAATTTAGAAACAAAAAAAAATTTAGTCTCTAAGATGGTCTCTAATTTAGTCACTATAACAACTAATTATTTTTTGTCTCTAAAAATTGGTTTCTATTTCATGATTTTCTTGTAGTGTTATTTTCACATAAAAGTTTAGTGCTTGCATAAATGAATATTTTTGTATTTTCTTTCTTTTTTCTTTTTTTTAATAATATTTTTTTTCATGTGATGACTGATGATTGTTGTTACTTGAGGTGTCAGCTTAGCTGAGATGTCAAGTTGCATAATGATACTTAACATGAAAACTTTTTATAAAAAAAAAACAAAAGAAAAAAGAGAACCAACAAAATGAAAGACTAGACCAAACTCATGTAAAGAAAGAACACTCTAAGCAAAACGATACATAGAAAATTTATACTTATCATGGAAAAAATCTATGTAGAGACTAAAGTACAAACAAACTCAAATTTATTAAGCAACTCTAAAAAGGTAAGCTTATCACCACAATTATTATCCTCTATAAAAATATGAGAAATTTTAAACTCAATCTCTTTACAAAATGATAATCATTTATTCCATCTACTACGCATGAACCCAAGAATAAGATGCTTAGAAAAGAAAACAAGGCAAATCAGGATAAAATCATTTTCCAGCCACAAACATAATTTTTAATCTTTATTTACAAATTATTTTTACTCTATTGTTTGACTAAAATATGTAAAAAATAATGTGATATCTGAACATTCTATAGATGCTAAGGGAGAAAAAATGTTTCTAAAAATAGTTAATTATTAAGAGAAAAATTAACATTATAACTTATTTAAATAATAATAGTTAACATTTTTTCATTTTGTATATATTTCATATTTATATTTATACTAATTGTATCTTAAAATTACAATATTTTAAATATTATATAATAAAATAGAAAAAATGCACAACATCAATGGTTTATCATATGTACTATAAACAATGTCAGGATTTAATATTTGGGAAGGTTAATTCATTAAGAAAATTCAAATTTATTTAATAATATAGATAATGTAAAAAGTACAAAAACTATTTATAATTATGTTTTGTAAAATAACTTAACAATATATATTAGAAAATATATTTACATAAAAGACAAGCTAATTATTTTCAAGACTCTACATTACAATTGAAAGTCACTAACTTTGTATCATAAAAAATCTTTATTGATTCATAATTAAAGTTGGTAAGCACGTTTACCACTAATTGTTAAGAAAAAAATAGTTAATAATTATATTAAAAATCTATTATATGAGACTATAACATATATCATTGAGAAATTTATCAATGAAAAAAATTACAAGTAATATTATTAATATTATAACTCTAATCTTGAAAAAAAAATCATGTAATAGTTACACACATAAATACACAAACAAACAAACACACAAACACACATGCATCCACGCGCACACACACGTTCGCATACTCACATATATGCATGCACACACGCACACACAAATGAACACATGCACACACATACACATATATTTTAAATGATATTTCAAAAAAACTATATAAAAAAATTAATAAAACTTTTGTTAAAAAAATATTAATGATAAAAACTGTGATGGGAAACTTCACTCTTTTAATATTGTAAAAATCACATAGTGATAGATAATTTTCTTTTTTCGCAAAAATTATACATATAACATTAAATTTAGAATATTATTTTGTTTTAAATTTTGATGGGATAATTTTTCACAAAACTAAGTCTTCTTTAATAAATATATGATTTTTTTAAAAAAGCTTTTATGTTAGGCATCATTATGCAACTTGACATCTCAGGTTGACACCTCAATTAACAACAATCATCTGCCATCACATGAAAAAGTATTATTAAAAAAATACAAAAAAAATGAGGAACTAGACCAAAATCCATATGTTAACAAAAACGATACATAAATAACTATAAACCTAGTCCCTTGAGGAATGTCCAAAGAAACTTTAACCATTACACCAGTCAAGTTTTGTCATATTATGATTATTATTATCCTTATTAGTAAGATTATCAATATTAATATATTAATAATATAAAAATTATTAACATTATTCATATATTTAATATCTTTAATATTATTAAATATTATAAGTATTATTAAATATTATAAGTATTATTAATATTATTAAATATTATAAGTATTATTTAATATTATTAAATATTATAAATAGTGTAAATATTATAAATAATATTAATTTTATTAATAGTATTTATATTATTAATATCATTAATATTACTAATTTTATTATTAATATTATTTATATTATTAATATAATACTAATTATATTATTATATTAATATTATTATTTTGTAATACTAATAATATGTATACTTATTAGTTATGATTATTATTATTTTTATTTATGAATATTATTTATGATTTTATAATTATTCATATTATAATAATATTTTTAATATTATGTATATAATTATTATGATAATAGTTGGTATGTAATGGAGATTTGTGGATAATAGTTGGTAGATAATAGAGATCCGAGGATAAAAGTTGGTAGGTAATTACGGATTCAGATTTGTAGGTAATATCCGTAGGTAATGCTGAATTTACTTACGAATTCAAATTCGTGAGTAAAAGTCCGTAGATAACACATAATTTTTTTGTAGTGAAAATACAAAAAAAAAAAATATGGGGTAATAGACCAAAACTCATATGTTAACAAAAACGATACATAGGCAGACTATACTTATTCATAAATAATTATAAGAACATACTAGATGGAACCCTATTATACCAATGAAATTTTATGAATAAATCCTAAATTAGGCAACTTATTAACACATGCATTCCCTTCACAAAAAATATGAGTAACTCTAAACTTGATTTTTTCCACAATAATTAAGCAAGAATTATATGATTGTTTTAGACTACTTTGACAAAACATTTGTCATTTAAAGAACAAATGTTATTAAAAAAAAAAATAGTATAATTTAAAGTAAGATAACACATGTTTTAAATGACATGATTATGTCTCACTCATTACTATAAAAATAATAAATAGTGATCAAATTTAGTAACCCAAAATAGTAATGAAAATGAATGGTTAAATTAGTAATCAAATTTTTTTTTAAAAATTAGTGATAAGTTTGGTGACTGAATTCTCAACCTAAAAAAATCAGTGACTAAAACTGTCACTATTATTAAAAAAGTGATAAATACTGAAATTAGTGACTAAAATGGTGGTCACTAATTTTTATTTAAATACTAATATGTGTGTGAGACTAAATACTCACTAATTCCGGTCATTAAATCAGTAACTATATCGATTATTGATTTCAGTAACTAAATTGATCATTGATTTTGGTTGCTAATTCAGTCATTAAATTGGGCTTTTCACATTAGTGACCAACATTAGTTGTTCACTAAATGGGTCATTACTTTGATTAGTGAATTTTTTTTGTCATTTGATAAATTAAAAATTTGATCACTATTTCATGTCTTTCTTGTAGTAACTTAAAGCCAGATAAAATATATGAGATAGTTTTGTTTAACGTGAGATAACACGTGTTTCACTCGAAACATTAAGTGTTAGTCTTTTAGAGTAATAAAAAAGTGCTTTAATCGATACATGAGGTATTTTTCACTTGGAGTGACCAACAAACGTTTAAAGTGATAGTGACAATGTTTGTTATTTGAAGTGTGCTTTTGTCGTTCAAAGTGACCTCTATTAACATGGTCACTTAAAGAAAAAATTCTTAAGTGAAAGAGTAATATATTTCTATTGTTCTTCTTTATTAACTTTTTTATTTAATGATAAACAAATATATTAACTCCAATCATCTTTTAACCGAGTTTTTCATAATTAATATATATATATATATATACATATATATATATAATGTATATGATTAACATCAACACGCAAGTAAATATTAAAGAAAACAAAGTACATATAAAGTATGTCGTTTTTCATGCGTATCCATTGTTTTGCATGTATTAGTATTACACATCACAAAGTTTAATGAACTATTATTTATTATCATGCTCCTCTTATACAAGAAGAGGTTAAACTTGTGTAGAAGGAGATGAGACTAATGAAGATATTTGACCAAGTATAAAATTAAGCATAAATTGTGTCATTTGTTCTAAAAAGAAATGCAACTCTTATTGGGATGCAATTATTATCTCCTTCAAGTACTTATTTTCTTTAGTTAAGTTTGATATTAGATATCTCATTTGTCCATGTTTACCTAATGTGATGACATTTAAAAAACTTGTAGAAGTAGGAGGTGTGAATCTTTGGCCCATCAATCTCAAGCCATGTACTCATCCCTTTTTTCGGTTCTTCTAATAATACAATAAAAGTTTTGTCTTCATCAAATGAACGACTATACACATTAAAAAATGAAATAAATTTAAAGTTACAAGTTCAAAATAAATATAATAATTAACATTAAAAAAAATGTTAATAACGACAAATTTTTAATATAAGAGTCAAATGAAACTGCTACAATAGATTAAAATAAATATTACAATTAATATTAAAAAAAATATGTTAATAACCGTAGTTTTACCGTACTGTTACAATCTTCCTTACAATAAAAAAAATTCTCAAACGGTCACTTTTTTTAATTCAATTCTTTCATATATTTATACTTTTATTTCCTCATCTAGCACTCTTTTGTTATTATTTATCTATCTAGCACCATTTTGTTTTTATTTTCCTATCTAGCACCATTTCAAAAGTAAAAAAAATAATAATAATTTTTTTTGATAATTTTAATTTTGAATACATTAAAAAAATAAATATTTTTAATGTTTTAAATAGTTAGAAATATAATTAATGAATAAAAAAATATTTTTTTTACAAAATTAAAAATGTTTAGTTTAATTTTTTTAAAATAAAGAAAATAAAAAATTAAACCCTACAACAACATTAAAGTTGAATCTATAAACAAAAATTAATATTTATTTATTATTATTGATGATGTAATCATGTTAATTTCAAGTAAAAAAATATAGGACATAATTATAAAAAATAAATAAAGTCAATTAGTATTAATTAGTAGTGGACACAAAGATAATATTGAAGTGTCTACTCATTTAGAAGACTAGGATAAGGTAGTTTGTTCCTAAGCTTGTTTTTAGTCTTTGTTGGCCCTCTTTTTAGTATTTGTCCTATTAGGAAGTTAGTAACAAACTTATGGAGGGAGTTGTTATTAGTTTTTGTGTGGTTTTGTACAAGAATTTGATCACTCTTTAAGTTATTCTTATTTTTATTTTTTTTACTATTGATAAAAAAAAGGCAAAAATCAATTATATTCTTCGTATTTAAAAAAATTCAATGTCACTCCAATTTTTTTTTATGTTCAATTTGATCCCATTTTTTATTAAAAAGTTTGATATGGTCCAATTATTTTAAAACAATTCAATGTGGTAGTCTCAATTTTTTTTTTAAAAAAATATTTAATGTGGTAATAACACATCTAATTCATTGGGCATTGGTAGGATCGCTTGAGTAAATATGTTTCAAGGAGTGCAATATAATAAAAGAAATTACATTGAATCATTTAAAAACAATTTGGGACTATATTGAAACTTTTTAAAATATTAGAACTGAATTGATTTTTAACTCTGAAAATAATGACAAAAAGGATAATTAAGCCTAAAATAATTCTCATCATTTTTAACATTATTACTATATTTTTATAAATTATAATTATTATTTTAATCACTCTTGTGTATTATTGACTAGAAAGAGAGAAAATAATATTTATCTTTATTTTAACCAAGGTTTTGTTGTATTTGTTTATTCACAAAGAAGATATTAAAGTATTCCTATAATACTTTATATACACAAAGTACTTGTATTTGCACTACAAGAAGGAAGATCATTAAATAATAACTAATGTAGAGAAAAAAAAATTACTACTCATTATATTGATTAAATTAGATAATCTTCACAAACTACAAATTATTGGTATCTAAAATAGTTTTTATTATTAATAAAAATTTATAAAGTATTTTCTAAATTAGTATATAATATTAACTATTAAGATTTTAGCTACAAACTACTTTAGATTAAATTATTAATATTTAATTAAATTAGTGACTAATTTATAATCTAAAGTAGTTCGTACCCTTGGTTGCTAATGTTAGATATCAGTTTAGAAACTACTTTGTAAACATTTATTAATAATAAAAATTACTTTAGATACTAATAGTTTTTTAGTTTATAAAATAATATGTAACTCGATTAATATAATGATTAATAATTTTTTCTCTAAATTAATTATTATTTAATAATTTTCTTGTAGCATTGTATTCTTTTTTTAATATATTTCTTTATCTTAATAAACAAACTTTACATACATACTTTTTCAATATTAATTTCCAATCAATTTTTTTTTATAGAATATATATTTTAGGAGTGTAACGTTTTGTAAAGATAAAATCTACTTATAATATATAAATGAGTGTAAACTAAACACTATCTTAATAGTTAACTTTATAAGATTGTGTTAGACTTAAATTTCATCTTCTTAAAATAGTATCAATCATTAAGAGTTTATCTTAACAATGTGTTAAACTTTATATAGTCCGTTATAACACAATACGAGACGGAAAAACAACCAATGAAGTAAGGGTGGTCCTAAGCCAACACATTCATTACTCCTTTGACTCCCAAATAATTTTTTTTCTAAAATATAAACCCACTTAAAAAGATTAAATAATTTTAAAATTATATCGTGTGACAAATGTCAATGTGAAATTGTCCAACGCATACTTTTGTTGTCTTGTTAAACTCAGTCCCTTAATTTCTGCTTTAGGTCAACTTCACATGAACAGCATCACTATATAAAGGATGCTGCAGAAACCTCAATTCACCAAATTGCCTTCTTCCCTTTTCTTGCCTGAGCAATCAATCCATTTGTTGATGGAGAAAATCGAAGAGGGAGGCAACACAAAAGAAAAGATGGATCTTGATATGGATTCTTCTTCAAAACATGTTGAAGAACTCCAAGCAGGAAAGCATGACAAGGTTCCTAACGTGGAACAAAGCCTAATGGATCCTAATTCCAAAGGGTAGGTTATTCTATTTGAATTTGTAGTTATAGTTACATTGGGAGTTTGCTTAACATACATGTTATTTTATGTTTTTAATTATTTTTGCAGAGTTGTCTCAAATCATTCTGCCAAAATATCAAGGAAGAAGGAGAAGGCGGAATTTATTAAAACAATGGAAGCACAAGCTAAAATGTTGAAGGTGATTATTGTTGTTATTTTTTATAAAATGAATGTTATAGGAAATGTTATGTGAAGCTTTGGGTTTTGTTGAATAGCATCTTATGGTGTATGTGGTGAGTCTTATTGTTATTCAGATAAAGTCTATGCTATTTTGCACTCATATACATATAATGTATTCATATGAAGGATCAAGTTGCCATACTTAAACCAATACTGGAGAACCAGAAAAAGCAGATGCGTGATATTATGGAGGAAGAGAAGACGTTGATCCAGGAAATGAAATATCTTCTGGAAAAGGCACTGAGAGATGGTAAAGTTGTTTCATCTTTGAATTTTTTTATGTGGGTGCATGCTCAAAATGTTAACTATAGTAGATATATAGTTTCACTAACATGAAAGCACTATCTTTTTAGCTGGAAATGACAAGAACAGGAACAGTATGGATATGCTGAGGGAGCTCCAAAAGAAGAAGCAAGAGAAATTGCTTATGTTTAAGATTGATCCAGAGTCCAATGATGCACCCTCCATTCAAGGTAACAACACAGAGTGTGTTAATTGTTTTCTGCTGCAACAGTCATTATTTTTCAACTGAGATTTCCTTTTGCTTTCTTTGTTTTGTTTATAGATGGAGGAAGTGGATCGCAGTCTAAGTAAGGCAAGGAAGATGGGGATAGCTGCTATGCATGAAATAAATGAATGAGACAATGTTTTCACACATAGGATTTCCATTTCATGGATCTTCTTCTTCAAGTCATATGTAGTGATGGCCCTCTTCCATCATGTAGTCTCTGAACAAAATAAATGTTGTTTGCATAGTGGTTTTATAAGTGTTATGTTTTTATTTAATGTACTTGTTTGATTAAAGATGTTTTCCGTTGTTATAATGAGTACTTGGTTTATGATTCATGGCATCTAATTAACTCTAACTAAAGTTTTTTTGTATAGAAAAAAACACATCACTGTTAAAGTTAGTGACATTCACAAATATTAATGTAATCCTTTGAAAAAAACAACACACAAGCACTAATCATCACGCTTATTACAATTAAAATAAACATATATAGCGTCTTTGGACCTCATTTCTTAAAAGAAAACGTCAAACGGTGTTTTATAAGAAATTAAACTGAAACTGAATTAGATGGCAATAAGAGATTTTAAAATTTTAGCGAAAACCGTGTTTATAAAGAGAAATGGAAAAAAAATTAGAACAATTTAGACTTAGTTAATAACTCCAATACATTACTTATTACGAACACCAGATATGATCTTACAATTTTGTATCATATTGCTTCAATGATACAAATATTTAATAATATTAGAATTTAAATTATTAATATTTATATAATAATTTGTTTTTATTGACTATAATTGAATAAAATAACATATAATAATAATAATTAATATTTTTTTAATTTATTAAATAAAAAGTATTAATTATCAATTTATAACACGGTATACATACACACTCACTTGTGAAATTGTTGAAAAAGATTTATAACTTTTTTCATAATAGCATATCGCAATGAAAAGATAAAGGAAAGATTGAAAAATCAGAACATGAAAACTTATTTCATTAGCATTTTAAAGAGGAGTAAATATATATAAATCAAAGATGCAACACATTAACACAAACGAAACAAAAGAATAACAAATTAACAAAACAAAAGAAGAATAAATAGAGACAAGATGGTTCAGGCCACTGGTCAGCAGACTACATACTCCTATATAAAACATACAGACTAGATGGTCTAATGAAAGCAAGTGGACAAGACGATAAAAAACGACTAGACAATTAAGTTGAATATTGCCTACACAAACGTTATCTAATCATAATAAAAACGCGTGCAAAAAGAGTTTATTACAATTAAAGATTTTTAATTTAATATATATATTCTAAAAAAACGTTAAAAAAAATTGATGAGAATAAGTCAAAGACTTTAGCCTTATCTTCTTGTGGTACGTTACTCTCTCCTAGCTCATTTTGAACACGTTAATAATGGGGCAAACGTAAATAACACGCTTAAGTCATTGTGCTTGCCACCACCCAAGTCTTTGAAGCATTTGTAGGGTTCAAATTGTGTAAGATTTTAGTTCTTTTTATTTAGTTTTCTTTTTAAAGCTTTCATGTTAGGTATCATTATGCAACTTAACATCTTAGCTAGGCTGACACCCCAAGTAACAACTATCATCTACCATTACATAAAAAATATTATTAAAAGTAAAAAGGAAAAGAAAGAAATTAGACTTAAAAGAATGACCAGTCAAATTTTGTTGTCATATTATAATTATTATTATACTTATTAGTATGATTATCAATAATAATATTATTCATAT
>Ga0123342_1008803_pt1 | contig 12467 bp, 9 predicted proteins | sample Turbeawhitnodule_FD_89960 | JGI IMG/M metagenome (GOLD analysis project Ga0123342, IMG submission 89960) | Root nodule microbial communities of legume samples collected from Mexico - Turtle bean Mexico white nodule | ecosystem: Host-associated > Plants > Roots > Nodule | place: Mexico: Nepantla... | reverse complement strand
TAGACTTAATTACAGGAATATAATCACTATTAATGAGTCTATAATTAGACTTAATTATAGGAATATAATCACTATTAATGGGTCTATAATTAGTCTTAATTACAGATGTTATGTGAGAAAAAGCATCTGTACGGTTCTGTACGGTTCTGATGCTATGGCTATATATATGTATCATTGCTATAGATGAGAGACAGATTGAATAAAACAGAGAATATTCTTTCAAGCTTCAATACAAAAAAACTCATAGTAAAACAACCTAACTTTGAAAACCAATTATAATAATATAATAACATTTTATATTATAAAACAAAATAAATATAATTAAAAAATAATAATTTAATGGGATGTGAAATATGGAGAGTTTTCAAGTACCACCACCCTGTTTCTATTTCTTCATTGTTTGCTTTCCACTGTTACTGTCATTCTCATAATACTTTTTTGTTGGGTATGAAGTCAAGACCAATTGGGTTGGACTGACAAGACACCATGTACACAGTTGAAGCGCAGGTGAACATTGTTTCGTGACTTCAAGTGGGAGATTGTTGGGTATGAAGCCAGAATCAATTAGGTTGGGCTGTCTACTCATGTTTTAGTGAGTGGGCTTAATCATTGTGTCCCTTTATTATCTCTATTTATCTCTATTTAAAGAGATTATTGTACTTGTAATTGGTGTGCAACAGGATATAATAAAAACCTAATAGTTGCCCGTGTGGATGTAGGTTGCAGTTGGCGACCAAACCACGTTAAATCTTGTGTCATTTATTTTTCTGCAGTTGATTCGTGATTGTGTGTGTTGTTTCCGCGTGCGTTTTTTCCCATCAAGTGGTATCAAGAGCCTTGGTTCGTTTACACACTAGAGATCCAATTAGCAGAATATAATCGACAAGATGTGAAAATTGCGGTTGCAGTAGCGTCCCAAAGTTAGGGTTTCGCAGAGGCGGCAACAGTGTCCCAAAGTTAGGGTTTCGCAGAGGCGGCAACAACATCCCAAAGCTAGGGTTTTGCAGGGGCTGCAGCAGCATCCTAAGGCTTAGGGTTTCCCAGATCTACTTCACAACAGCGGTGACCAGCGACGGTGGTGGTGCGGAGCGCCAGTGCAGTGGGGACTACGACTAGGTCTGTTGGTGAGTGATTTTGGGTGGTGCAATTTTTGTGATCTTCATTTAAAAATAAAAAAGGATTGCCAAGATCTAAAATTAATTGTACCGAGTATCTCGACTAGTCGTTTGAGATGGCAGAAGACGGGAAGTTCCGAATTACAAATTCAATGGTACAAATTTCAGTTGGTAGAAAATGCAAATTGAGGATTTGCGAGTTCAGTTATTGAGCACATCAATATGATCTTAGCCAGACTTATGTCAGTGGGCATTAAGTTCGATGATGAAGTTCAAGCTTTACTATTGCTATTGTCTTTGCCTGATAGTTGGTCCGGAACGGGTACAACACGTTACCAGTTCAGCGGGATCCGATGGATTCACTTTTGAGAAGATTCGTGATCTCATTCTTGGCGAGGATGCCCGAAGAAGGAGTTATGGGGAATTATCTAGTGAATCGCTATATGTCATAAGAGGTAAGAGAAATATCAAAGATAGTGAGAGCAAGAACAAAAGAAGGAGTCATTCAAAGACTCGGGATTGCTCAAGTGTAACATGTTGGAACTGCAAGGAGGTGGGGCATTTAAGGAATCGATGCCCAAATGATAAATAAGTCAACATTGCAGGAGACTTCGCGGACGAGGACCTTTTAGTCTGTTGCGCGGATAGCAATGTGGATTCCTGGGTCATGGATTCTGAAGCATTGTAAAATCTAGTTATTGGAGACTTTGGAAAAGTAAGACTAATGGACAACAGAACTCTTGATGTTACGGGCATGGGTGACATAGTGTTGAAGACACCAGTTGGTTTCCGGACTTTGAAGGATGTCAGAGTTGTTCCAAGCTTGACGAAAAGTTTGATTTCTGTTAGGCAGCTGGACGAACAGGGACATGAAGTGAAGTTTGGAAATCAGCAGTGAAAGGTCGTCAAGGGAAATCTTGTCATAGCCTGCGAAAGAAAGAGAGGTTCGTTGTATATAGTCGGATTACCGTGTCTGAGGGAGTGACCATCCCAGTTCAGAAGATAAACAAAGTCCAGTTCACAGAATCTCGTGGGCAGAAGAGGGTTGTCTTTACAAGAGAGAAACCCAGAGCCACAGGTCAGATTCAGGATGCACGAGCATGGAAAGGTTCAGGTAGACCAGTCAGAGGTACTTGTGGCAGTGGGAACACGAGTTGTGCTTCAGCTGAGGTTCCTAGACGATAGTGGGTTAGGATAACTAGTATTCCAGTGCTTGAAACTTCTCCAGAAAATTTCTTGTTGAATATGGAGAGTGTTTGTTCTCAGGTTGTTCCGACAGTTCCTGTAAGTGGGAGTCGGTAGGAACAGAGAATGGGTCAGTGACTGACGTGTTGAAACTCAGGGGAGTTTTAACGAAGTCTTCAAAATGATTAAGAAGGTTGGTGGCAACTGGATGTGGAACATTGAGTTCCGTCGACAGATTACAGAAGTACATGTACACAGTTGAAGCGCAGGTGAACATTGTTCCGTGACTTCAAGTGGGAGATTATTGTTGGGTATGAAGCCAGGACTAATTGGGTTGGGCTGAGTAGACACCATGTTTTAGTGAGTGGACTTAATCATTGTATCCCTTTATTATCTCTATTTAACTCTATTTAAAGAGATCATTGTACTTGTAATTGGTATGCAACAGGATATAATGAAAACCTAATAGTTGTACGTGTAGATGTAGGTTGCAGTTGGCGACCGAACCACGTTAAATCTTGTGTCATTTATTTTTCTGCAGTTGATTCGTGATTGTGTGTTGTTTCCGCGTGCGTTTTTTCCCATCACTTTTCTCTCTCTCAAAACTTTTGCTTTCTCTAATGGCTTCTAACGCCATCATCCAATACACCTCTTCTTCTTCATCTCTTCCAACTCACATCTACGACGTCTTTGTTAGCTTCCGCGGTGAAGACACGCGCAACAACTTCACTGGTTTTCTCTTTCATGCTCTCCGTACAAAAGCCATCCATGTCTTCAAAGATGATCAAGATCTCAAAAAGGGTGAATCCATTGCACCCGAGCTGCTGCAAGCCATTCGAGCCTCTCGACTTTTCATTGTTGTCTTCTCACAGAACCATGCTTCCTCCACCTGGTGTTTGCGTGAACTGACGGAGATATGTAACTGCTATGAAACTTCGCCAAGACATGTTATTATACCTATTTTTTATGATGTTGATCCTTCGATGGTGCGCAAATAGAGTGGATGTTACGAGAAAGCATTTGCAGAACACGAAAAGAGATTCAGAGAAGATGAAGTGAAGATGGAGGAAGTTCAGAGATGGAGACAAGCTCTCACACAAGTGGTCGATCTCTCTGGTTGGGATATCCGAAACAAGGGAGTAATCGTTTCTCGTTTCTCATTTCAAGATTCATCACAGTTATATATTTATGATGCAGTGAGTTATATACCCCTCAATTTATTTAATCGAAACCAAATGTATACTTGTTAATGCAAATAATATTTTCAAAGTTAGAATCTTTACGTTATTATTATTTTCTTGTAAATGTTAAGTTTTCAGGTCACAGTGTGAATAGATTGAAGATTTGTTCAAACCATAATAAATATTTTGGGTCCCCAAATGTCAAGACTTCTAAACTGGTTAGGATTGAGTGTCGGGTTGAAGAATTAACAAATCTTCTAAATTTGGGTTCAATAAATGATGTTTGAGTTGTTAGAATTAGTGGGATGATGAGTGGCATTGGAAAGACAACTCTTGCTCGGGTTTTATATGAAAGAATCTATCATCAATATGATTTACGTTGTTTTATTGATGATTTGAGCAAAACTTATCGAGATTCTAGATCATTAGGTGTACAAAAGCAGCTAATTTCTCAGTCTCTGAATGAGAAAAATCATAGAAATTTGTAATGCTATTGATGGAACATATTGGGTGTGGACTAGGTTGCACAATGCAAGAACACTTCTAGTTCTTGACAATGTTGATCAAGGTGAACAACTTAAGTTGTTCACGGAGAACAGAGATATACGTAGATGTGTAGGTGGAGGGAGCAAAATCATCATAATTTGAAGGGATGAACATATATTGAAGACACATAGAGTGGATGATGTTTATCAAGTCCAGTTGTTGTGGGAAGAAAATGCTATGCAGTTGTTTTGTAAAAATGTTTTCAAAGTTAATTATATATTGGGTGATTATGTAAACTTGGCATGTGACGTACTTTTTCATGCTCAAGGCCATTCCTTGTCAATTGAAGTAATTAAGTCATCTTTGTTTGGTCGAAATGTCTCACAATGGAAAAGTGCATTGGATAGGCTAAGACATAACAAGGATAGAAATATTGTGGATGTTTTACGTATAAGTTTTGATCACCTGGAAGAAGACAAAAAAGAAATATTTCTAGATATTGCATGCTTCATTGCTGATAATATTCATGGTAAGGGTGATGTGGAGAAATTCTTAAGCTTTCGTGGATTTGATTACGCAAATGGCATACCAGCTCTAATTGAGAAATCTCTGATAACATGTGAATATGGGGATATTCGTATGCATAGGTTGTTGATGGATTTGGAGAAGAGTATTGTTAGAGAAAAATCACCTAAGAAGCCTCTAAAGTGGAGTAGGTTGTGGGATTACAAAGATTTTGAGAAAGCTATGTTAGAGAATCAGGTAAAATTAATTGAGTCAGTATAAATCTTACATTGCCATTTTTTCTAGAATATGAAAACCCTTCGAAAAGTATTATAATGTTATTCTTTCTCTGTAATGTTGTAGGAAACTGAAAATCTTGAAGTCATATATATTGAAAAGTATTGGCATGAAGAGAGTGTGAGGGCAGATGGTCTATAAAAAATTAGACACCTTAACTTGCTTCATCTTAGGGATGTGAAATTTTCAGGAAGTCTCAATCATCTTTGGAATGAACTAGCATATTTTAATTGGAGTGAATATCCTTTTAAATGTTTGCCTCAAAGTTTTCAACCAGAAAAACTAGTCGAGTTACACCTTTTTGGGAGCAGTATCAAACAACTATGGAAAGGCATAAAGGTAATGTGTATTAATTTTTCTATTTTTTTAAATAAACCAAATAAATGACAAACAATGTCTTTTAGTTTCCTTTTTTCTTTAACTAATTAAAGAAAATCCAAATTTCATTATTAATTTTGTCTTATATTTGCTAATCACTGTAGCCATTGCACAATTTAAAGCTTTTGAATCTCTCTTTCAACAACTATCTAGTTGAGATGTCGGATGTTAGAGAGGCCCTAAATCTTGAAAGGATATATCTTGAAGGATGCATAAAGCTCGAAAAACTAAATCCATCAATCGGTCTTTTGAGAAATCTTGCTATTTTGAATTTGAGAAACTGCAAAAACTTTGTAAGCTTATCCAATACCATATTGGGACTGGATTCTCTTGAATATTTGAATGTCTCTGGATGTTCAAAACTGTATAATAATGAGTTATTAGATGAACAAAGGAACACAAGGCATTTGAAGAAGCTTTGTTTAGCAGAAGCTCCTATTCTTTCCTAGTCAACATCCTCTTTCATAAACAAAATGTTGTTGCGGCCTTCAAATTTATTGTTGCCTTCCATTCCTACTTTCCCTTGTTTGCTCACTTGTTTGCGTGAACTCGATCTAAGCTTCTGTAACTTAATTCGAATCCCTGATGCCATTGGGAAGTTAAGGTTCCTTGAACGGCTAAATTTGAAGGGAAACAATTTTACTACACTTCCTAACCTGCATAACCTTTTCAGATTGTATCATTTAAACTTACAACATTGCAAACAATTCACACACTTGCCCGTTCTCCCTTTGCAAACCAAATGTTCCTCAGAATTTTTCAAGCTTCCACTCTCATATTACAAAGATGAAGATCTAGTAGGATTAATGATTTACAACTGACCAAAATTAGTTGAGAGGGAACACTGTACTAGCTTTATTTTTTCCTGGATGATTCAAATTTTTCAGGTGTGCATGCTCCTTCCTTCCTCTTCCCTTCTTTTAATTTTTTTTTTTCAAAAACAGATACTGACGCTTAAGTCTGTAGTCTTTTGAGGCGAGGTGCTTCGAAAATAGGCAATTTAATTTCAGGAATCCATGTGTTGGAAGTGTTATCCTAGGAAATGAAATACCGAGGTGGTTCGACAATTAGTTTGTGGTGAGCATGGACAATTCAATAAGGATTGATGCCTCTCCTCTTATGCATGATAATAATTGTATCGGTGTTATCTGTTGTGCAATATTCCACATTGACTTTGGCGGGAGTTCTGATAAAGTTATATATCATAAAGCTAAAATTCCTCTAGTCGATTTGAGAGGAGATCTAGTCATTGACCAGTCATATCATTTGTGGCTATTTTATTTGTCTCGTCAAGAGTTTTTTTGCAGAACATTCTAATTGGAGATGGTACTCATTTCATAATGGTGTTATTGGTGTGGAATTTAGGGAATTGATCAGGGATTGGAGCCAAATCGGCTCGATAGAAAAGCAATATGTTAAGGCCTATATAAATAAATATGGGTATCGGTGGGTATATGAGAAAGATCGACAGCTACCAAACTCAGGTACTTATTATTACTACATAGATTCGTTTTATTTTTGTTTTCTTCTATCGTGTCTTACAATGCATTTGAGATTTGGATCCACAAAGTTATTGTCCTGTGCTGCAACATGTGAGGGAGTTACTAACTTCACTATTTAATAAGAGCTCAAATAACAACAAAGTCTATTTCAGTAATAAGATTATAAAGAAAATGAACCAAAAATACTCTTTAAGATCATCATACTTGCTCCATGCTGAGTGTGGAGCCTTTTCATGTCTGTTTTTCCTGGCTTCCTAGATTAATCAACATGCTACAAAAATCGTTGATGAAGGTACGTGAGGTATTATCATTATGTCATGAGAGACCAAATCTTACCTTTTCAATTACTCGAGTACAAAGGACTTATAACATTGCAGAGGAATGCCTCATTATCCCTTGTTTTGTAAAATTCATTGTTTTAGTTAGTGCAGTGAGATAATCTGAAATGAACAAAGGTTAAGGAAAAAAGGTGTCTGTTGTGATTTTTATACTAGTTTATCTCATACACTAGTGCAAATTGGCGAATGACGATGGTTAATAATTATAGTTTTTGGTTAATCACCGTAAAAGAAGATGTCTTGGTAGAGTGGTGAATAAATCAAAGTTTCAACAACGATTTTAATCTAAATCGTTGCTAAAAATGGTGAAATAAATTAAACAAAGACAATTTTTGAATGGATTGTCGATGAAAAACAAAAAAGGTAATGACTTTTAGATGATCAATTTCTAACAAGTTCGTTTAACTACAAATGGAATGAATTCGTTTGATAATTTTTGTACTAATCACAATTCGCAGTCTGTTTTCAATCACCAATTTACTAGTTATTTATAACTTACTTCCTATATTGAACACCTTGGTCGTGTGCATATTGTAGAATCAAGGGTGGACTTCCCACAATTCTTTGGAACATCTTGACACGAGTACTCTTCTAAGGCATTTAGCCAAGAAGCTAATTTAAAATCGAGGTAGTAGATCACGTAGGAGTTAACATGGGAGGTTACTCAAGAGGTGAGGCAAGAGTTTATGTAGCACCTAGAGACCTTAAGTCTTTCACAACAGAACTCTTGCACAGAAGACCTTTGTGCCTCCCACAATTACAGTTAGCACAAAGATGTTGAACAAGGTGCTTTGATGTCTCCATATCCAAGAGGAATGCTTGAAGACCTTGTTGCTGGTTGTGTGTGTGTCTAGAAGTCTTTGAATTTTTTAATCCACTCTTTAAGATGATCCAAGGTTAATTAAATCTTATTCCTTTTTAAAAAGATGAGTTTTCTAAAGAGTGTGAAATTTCAACCTGTTGAAATGTCGATTCAACCTGTTATTTGACGCTTAGTGGATTTTGAAGAGAGTTTGAAAAGCTTGGCTTTGTTTGATTTTGCTGTCAAACTAATTCAACTGGTTGTTTTTCTGAAAACAGTAACAGATTTCTGTTAAGTTGTACCAATATGTTTTAAATGATTCAAACTGCTTTTGGTTCTTGAATTAAATTCTTTGACCATATGATTGGAGTAAGGTTGTTTTATGCTCCTGGTCATTAACTCAAAAAGAGAGATAAATCAAAATCAATTTTCAAGATTTCAAAGAGCTTTTGGATCATCTCAAGTGTGGAATAGGATTGTCTTGTAATTCTGAATTGTAATCTTTGATTTACCCAGGTATATTCTATTCCCTTCTTCCTTAAACATTGTATTTGCAAGTGTTTTGGTGTGGTGCAGTTTCAAAAAGTGTGTTATGGTAACTGTGTGGTTTGCCAAGAGTGGTGTGTTCTTGAAGGGTTCAAGATTATCATTCTTGGTGTGTTGTTTGTAATCTAGGGTTTATTACATAGTGAATTCTCACTGGTTAGCTAAGAACTGGATGTAGATTTTGGTAAAAAGTGAACCAGTATAAACATCTTGTGTGAATCTCTCTATCCTTACACTCATTAAACTACTTTAGCTTTGATTTTCTAAACTGCTGATATAAACAACCGGTTGTTTCGTAAAAACAACTCATTGATTTTCTGGAATCAAACTAAAAACTTCTTTTTGGTTGAACAATTTTCTAATTGGTTGATTCTTCATAGTCTTTCACTCTACCTTCAATACTTGCAAAAATATTTCAAAAATAATTCATCCCCCTCTTGTTAAAGGCCTTTAATTCTAACAATTGGCATTAGGAGCTGAGTTCTTGAAAGTTACTCAAGTTTCAATCCTAAAACCTTTTTAAAATGGCTGAAAAACTACCCTTTGGGAAGGGTGCTTCTATTAACAGGCCACCTCTGTTTTGTGGATTGAATTATCAGTTTTGGAAGGTTAGAATGAAAATCTTTGTTGAATCAATTGATAGAGGAATCTGGGATGCTATTATAAATGATCCTTTTGTACCTAAGCATGAAAAGATGATGTTTTCATTGGAAAACCTTGGTTCCAATGGATTGAGCTTGAAAATAAAAAGGCTCAATATGATTGCATTGCCAAGAACATCACCTCTGTCTTAAATTCTTATGAGTTTTTCAGGGTATCACAATGTGCTTCTACAAAAGAGATGTGGGACATCCTTGAGGTTACCCATGAAGGCACCACTGATGTGAAGAGGGCAAGGAAGCATGCCTTGACCCAAGAATATGAAATGTCAGAATGTTAAAGGGGGAAACCATCTCAGATGTGCAGAAAAGATTCACCCACATTGTGAATCTTCTCATCAGCCTTGGCAGGATCTTTGAAAGGGAGGAGCTGAACATCAAGATCCTCAAATGCTTGGATAGATCATGGCAACCAAAGGTCACTGCAATTTCTGAATCAAAGGATTTGACAACCTTGACCACAACCTCCTTTTTTGGTAAGCTAAGAGAGCACGAACTTGAGATGAACTGACTGAATGACCAAGAACATGAAGAAAATCATGTGAGAAGCATTGCTTTAAGAGTTGCTGGTCATAAAGATTGTCAAGACTGAAGTGAGGACAATGATGGTGAGACCCCCAACTTGCTCACCAGAAAGTTTAGCAAATTCTTTAAAAAGAACAATCGGGACAAGAACCAATCTTCAAACATGTATAATAGTAAGAAAGTGAATGAATTCAATTCTACAGACTATACTTGTTTTGGATGTGGTAAACAGGGTCATATCAAAGCCATTTTTCCAAATATTGAGAGTAAGGAGAGAGGGGCAAGCAAGAAGATTGAAAGGAAGGGCAAAGCAAAAAGAGCCTACCTGGCTTCGCAATATAATGATGATTCTTCCTCAAGCTCATCATTAAAGGAAGATGAACAGGAAAATTTGTGTTTTATGGCAAAGGAAGAATAAAAAAACAAGTAGTGTTATAAGTGTGACTCTAGCTTTAAATGATTTTGAAAGACTTAAATAATTGGTTGGAAAACATAGTCAAGACCTTGGAAGAAGAGTTGAGAAATTCAAAAACTGATTTTGAAAACCTTTAAATGATTTACAAGAACTCTTCTTATAAGTGTGACTCTAGCTTTTGTAAAAATGGTATAAAATATCCTTTTTGAAATAGTGTAGTGCATCAATTGCAATTATTTTTAAAAAAATAAATCAATCAGTTATAAATTAATCAAATTTATATGAATTCTTATTAAAAAAAATTGATTTTTTTTCATGAAGAATGGGTGGTCATAAACGTCACATAAGTAACCACTTACATATACGAGTAACCAGTTTTGCATGCGTCACATAAGTAACTACTTACAAACACACGAGTAACCAGTTTTGTGTGTGTTACAGGTCATTTGTTTTTTTTATCAGCAATGAATTAATAAAATGAAATGAGACACTTAAGGGGTGTCACAACCCTTATACATACCATTCTCTAGATTAAGGGCTCAACAAAACAAAATTTTAAGCGCAGCAAGAACTTTAATTACCAGAGACCCCCTCATCCCTTACAAACTCAAAGGGAAAAAACACATTAAACCAGCCCTAACAGAATTGCTTACTAAAGCTATAACCACATAAAAGAATGCTTCCTTCACCCTATGCATAAGATGCATAGGATTGAGTTGCCTATGACTAGTTTACCGCTGACCTTCAGATTACAAGCACACAAAATTAGGATTTAATGCAACAAAACAGCAAGCCAAGTGCTTAAACTACTATAGCACGTCACATTTAGGTTCACTTTCTATTTTCACATGTGTGTTCATATATTATAATATAGAGTCGGTGTCATATCCTCTCTAAATATCACGTCTGCAATGTCAATTAATATTACGCAAACGATGTCAAGTGTGTATTAGTAACATAAGATATTAATAAAACATATTTTTTTATTTAACCAATAATATTGAAAAAATAAATTTGGAGATGAGAGATTTGAGGAAATGATAAAGAGTTTGAAGAACACTGAGAATTTGGAAAGATAAAGAAAAATAAAGTTTCTGAACGTAATTTTAAATGTTATAAAGAATTTTTATTTTATTAAATCACTATGTGTCCGTTAAGGAGACACAATAATCCTATTCACCATTACATCCTAAAAATTAACTACATTAAAAATTATTTGTTTGGGTCGGTCTATCAGACGCATAAATATGACGTCTTTTAACGTATGTCCAGCCTTTCTTGTTGAACTTGCGTTTCTTTAGCTCCCGTAAATAGAGTCGATTTTTTTGAACAATCCTAATTTATTGCATCTAATTGTTTATGTTATTGTAGTAGTATTCTTTCGATCTATTTAGGGTGGAAATGCACCATGCATCTTTAGGCTTTTTTTTTCTAATTTTTCTAAGATAAATTTAAGAATAATAACAAGTATAGAAAACATAAAATGTTGATCAAATAATCAAGTCACACAAACACACATAAGAAAAGAAAAGAACATAGAAGATAAGAAATAGATAAATTAATAAATTATAAATTAATTAAGTTTATATGAATTGACTAGACTTAGAAGTAACGAAGAATTCATAAATTTTGATTAAAATAAATTAGAACTTTTTTCTGTATTTTAGAAGCTTTTTTATAAATTATTTAAAATGTTTCAAATACAAATTATGTTTACTTTTATAAAGAAAATGAAATTTATATTCTCATATAAGCGAAAAGTCATATTTTTATCAGTAAAATAATGCGTTTAGTATAAATATTTATCTTTGATTAATTTAATATATTTAAATTAAAAATTATATTTGATTACAATCTTAAATAAAAAGAACTCAAAATTTCTATATAATTTTTACTTTTCAATTTTATATAATTTATATGACCTTCGTAAGGTTGGAAAGGTAATTATTAGAAAAGCTAAGTTGACCAGATTGAACTGAGTGATTCAGGTTTATTTGTTATATTATTTTTTTATTTATTAAAATAAATAAATATAATAGATTTAATAATTATGATTAAAAGAGTACATGAATGATTAAATGATAAATTATTAAAAAAAAAATTATAGTTTGAAACCTATGAATTTTAGGAAGGTTTTAAAAATCATGATATTTTATAAAAATTCTGAAATCTACACTAAAAAAAGGTATTACCTACCACAAAATTTCATCAGAAAAAATTCATAAGTAACTCAGGTTATCTACTAAATTATAAAATTCTCTACATTGAAAAGAAGACATGTGGAACTTTATGTCTTCCTTGCCTACATTTCTATTTGTACTTGTTTTATTACTATCACTACAAGAAAAAGTGCTTTTAGAAACTAATTTTTTGGTTTCTAAAATGATAAAATTAGTCACTAACTTCATTATAGACTAATTTAGAAACTAATAGTCTTAAGTGGCTAAAATCATGGTCGCTAATTTTAGATACCAATTTAGATTCTAATTTAGAAACCAATTTAGTTACCATTAAATAAAAACCAATTTAGTGAC
>Ga0123342_1008801_pt1 | contig 12469 bp, 2 predicted proteins | sample Turbeawhitnodule_FD_89960 | JGI IMG/M metagenome (GOLD analysis project Ga0123342, IMG submission 89960) | Root nodule microbial communities of legume samples collected from Mexico - Turtle bean Mexico white nodule | ecosystem: Host-associated > Plants > Roots > Nodule | place: Mexico: Nepantla... | reverse complement strand
TTGCCTTCACTTATTATGGCTGGTAAGATATCTTTGTTTTGATTACATGCTGGCATCAACTTTCAAAATATATATTTATATTATTTTAACATTTCAACTTGATGTTGTGGTTTGCCATTAAACGATTTCGTATTTTCCTCAAGATGGTGGGAACAAAGTCAAGAAGAGATTAGAGTTGGTGATGGGATGGCTGAAATGTGTTTTTGATTGATTTAAACAAATAATTGTAGAAGCGCGTCTTAGGTGACAAATCTGATTATTTCGTTTACCGTTTTGGTGAATTGTATAATATATAAGAAACATCTGATAAAGTCAAATGCAAAACTTGCCGGAATTATTTAAGATGTCTTTTCTTTATAATTCCTTTGGTTCTTTCTTCCTATAATCACTATATTTTATGCTTATATCTTCGGTGAAAACTGATTCATCTTATAAGACATCCTTCTCAACGCGCTAACAAAGATTCTTCACGAATAAAATACTGTAGAAAATGATCATCGTGGCTTAAAAATGAATATTTGACTTGGTATATAATTGCTTTCTATTCCACTCGGACGATATTAACTGTTCAAAATAATAGTATGGCTTTCTTTTTTTCACCAGTAGAAGTTTATTTTAACTTCTTACTCAGTTTCACTCAGTGACTAGATTTTTTTATGCAACTACAGCAGAGAGCAGTAAATGGATTCGTGAGTTTAATTTTAAAGCTCGTACACTATTTTTGGTAATAAAAATTCTTGGTTTGGGAAAGTAGATCGACGGTGGAAATATTTGTTGTAATGTTATTTTCGTGTTGAACTGTTGTGTTATTATTTAACGGATAGTTTATTCGATTTGACATATTATGACTGAATAATTCATTAGCTAAACTGCATTGATGTTTTTTTCATTCAATTACTGTCTCTACCTACCAGATAACTCTCCCTTTTGATATTCTCTTAATTTCTAAGAAACTTGTGCAGTTTATTTAATCTATACCCTCTTATTAATCTTTAACCTATTTAATTCGAGAATCTCGCATTATTGCAGTGCAAAAAATTTATTATTATAGGTGTGGATGTTAACTACAATTGTTTCTGCATAGAAGTGTGGTTAGAAACATATAATATCGAATTATTATTTTCCATGTGAAGCTAAGAGGCATTATTGAAGAACAAAATCACGTTAGGGTGTCTGTATAAGGGTGTTTCATACATATATTTTGTTGATAAAAAGAAAAAACTTCAAATGTGTTTAACTGCAGATTTCTATTTGATCCATTTATTGCATTATAAGAGGAAAGTCATCATAGCCAAAGAACCTTTTTGGAGAGTTATTCTATATTTTTATACTTATAGGGCAAGCTTCTTGCTGTAAAACTTACAAAAGTATATGCATATAAATGGAAGAATCAGTATGCAACAGAAAAGAGAAAGAGGCATAATTCAATCAGACTTTATATAATTTGTAAAATAGCTATACAGGTTGAGAATGTCAAAAGATATCTTGAAATATTTTTTCCGAGACAAACAAGGAAAACTATAGAAAAAGAAATTCTCTAATATTCTCTCTATACGACTAAAAAGTCATTTCATAATACTCATTTTTTTTCATTACCTGAACATACCCCAAAAAATGAGTCTATACATATACAATTTGCTTCCTACCTGCAGTGCATGTTGGAATGTCTTTGTGTTTACACAAGGTCTTTTTTCTCATTCTCCAAAATAGACATGTAGGGCATGATCTGTAGTATTAGACTACAGATCATTCTAAATTTAAAATAATATTTGTTTACTCTCTCCATTGACAAGCTCATTTAAAAGACATTATTTTACAGTGAGAAAATGTTGTGGTGTGTTTATACTCCAAATTTATTTAGGGAGGGGAGATTTGGATGTGATGAGTAATAAGTCACGAGTAAACTCTTATAAAAGATTTTAGGTCATCTTTAATACAAACAGTTAAAGAAATGGAATTTTGAGATTTTCTTCTTATATATGATTTCTTTTGTTCATTTCACTCACATGCGACTCTCAATTTTATACTTGAATTTCTCAGAGTCTCTCTCTTAGTATAAGTCCTTCACACATTGCAAACTTCATCTCTCTCAAAAGTGTTTTATCTATGAGTAGGAGAGATATAAAAAAAAAAATAGGTTCTCTATAATATGCGAATTGTAGGATGAAACTCTAGAGCACTTGTGATTGTTTGGACATGAATGAGACTTGTTGGAATTGAGAGAGTTTATTAATCCTCATCTTTTATATAAAAGATACGGTTCGAACATCTTTTTAAATGTTTTATTTTATTAATTTTATTTTCTTTTATAAAAAAATTTAGAAAAGAATTTGATAATTTTAATTCTAAGTAAATTCCATTATCAAATCAATGTACTTCATTAATATTTAATAGATTAGTTTTTAAAAAAATAAAAAATAAATATATTTTTCAATATTACTATATTCTTATTCTAAATATAATTTTTTTGAAAGGAAAGTGAAGAAAGGAGTAAGAAAAAGTTAAAAGAAGTCACTGCTTAAGTGTCTCGCTAAAGCATCATAGGTCACCTGGTTAGAACTGATTTTTCAAGTGACCAATCAAAGTTTGAACCACAAATGTCAAGTGTGAACGAGAGCTAATTACTTGGCCAAATGGACTCAAGCGAGGAGCTAAAATCAGTTCAAAATATAATAAAATCTTGATTGTTTCTTCTTGCAACTCCATACCTTCTTCTCTCACCTCCATAAAATTTTGAATTTCCAAAAATGCCCTTCTATAATATTCCGGATTACATAATTAGAAAGTCATTTTTCAAATTTGTAATTAAGTTCCGGATTACATAATTCAAAATTATTTTTTCATATGCATGATTACTTTCCACATTACATAATCTTCTGAAAGTCTTATTTAACTTCCAGATTATGTAATCCAGAAGTCTTTTTTTAAATAAGTTTTCGGATTACATATTCCGAAAAACTACTCTACGGGGTAACATAAGAAAAATAAAAATATATTTTCATGTTGTGTATGGAGGTGGTAGAAGAAGATATGAAAGTGTCGGAAGAAACAGTCTAAAATCTTCTCGCTTATGCCATGAGGTACCTTCATACATGAAAGTTTCCAAAAATAAAAGATCATCAATTTGAACCAAGAACAGAAAAAAGAACAGATAAAAACAGGGCACCTTCCATCCTAAAAGTGTATGTGGATACTGCATATACAATTTTGGAAGTAACGTCCACTGCCCGTTTGAAGTTTTCCAACACAGGTTGCCTAGGTTCGTGTATGTGGTATATGACTCACTTTTCATTTTCTTCATAATCTGCATAAAACTTGCAACTCATCACTCAACATTCTTGACTTGCTTTCCAATTGAATAAGCTTTGCCTTGCTCCTTATCATCTCCATCTTGTACCAAATCCTTTTTCCAGCTGTCATACTCTGCTTTCCTCAACGCCACTGCTATTCCAGTTAGCTCTCTCAAACCTATTTACCATTCGAGACTAATGAAGACTTGCCCTTACTGTTAGATAGACAGACTATATACACATACTTCCAATAAGCTATTTGGTTGTCATATTGATATCACTGTGATGTGAGACTGAATCCAGTTAGAGTTAAATGCATTATTTCTTCTAGATTATAAATGAGTATAAATTATTGTTATCTTGCATTTATATTGGTAATTTAATATTTTCTGAATGCTTGAAAAGTGGATGAAATATATGAAGATATGTAAGTGTGGCGTAGGTATTGAAGGAATAAATTAGCAGTAAATGATGAGAAGGAGCTAAGACATGAGGAAATGTGCTAAATTGGGTGATTAGACAAATCCACTTTTATAGAAGGCACTATATGAGGGGTGCAATTTGCTTGAGATATAAAAAAGAAGTTCGATGCATTAATCTTTTAATAGTAGGACAGTGTAAGTAAGCATAAGAGGGGTACTTGGGTGGCAATAATAGGAATAATGTATGTTATTAGCACGGTAGTTGGTTGATGGTATTGGGTGGATTTTGACTCATAATAGATTGGTAGAACTTTGAGACTAAGTATAAAGTTTCGGACATTCTTAGAATGTCTTATTTTATTTTATTTTGATAAAATAAAATAAAGGATATACTTTTGTAAACATATAAGAATGCTTCTTATAAAGGATATCATTTTCCTATGTACAAACCAGGAATTGTATTTTGTGTTGGAAAGGCAAAAGAATACGTGCTTTTAAGAGCCAAAATTTTAAACATTCTTATCTAATATATATAAATTTATTATATTCTTTTGGTGATAAAAAATATATTCTCATTGTTTGTAGTTGTGTGATAAAATTATACTTCTTGATATAAAATCATAATGAGAGATATAGAATGTGATATTTAGAATTAGACTTAATTAAAACTATTTTAATATATTGATTTGCAAGGAATAAGTTTCATTATATTGACTTATTTTGTTCTTAAAAGGCAAATTCCTCCTACACCTCCATATCTTCCCCATGTAGTTACATTTTTTTTTAATTCCAACAATACACTTCTGGGTATGATGGCTTCTTCATTTTCAAGTACTGGTGGTTGATTGTGGTCGTTGGTGGTAAACATTGGTGGTTGAGGTAAGTTTTGTAGTATTTTTATTAGTGGTAATTTTGTTTCTTCTTTTTTTCATTTTTTTCGAAAAAACAAAATCTAGAAAAAAAAACCTCACGATGTGCAAAAATAGAATACAAAACTAAAAACAAATTATCTTCGCATTGGGGAACATCAAATACAACGAATCTTCTTTTCAATTATCTTACACATGTTTAAATGATGGAACTGTTCTCTCAAACACTACGGTTAGAGAAAAATGAAAGTGTTGCGGGTGGAAGGGGGTATGGGGTGCAACTGAGATTATTTAAAAAAAAGTGAGATTATACTTCATTTAGTGCTTATGAGAGTAGAGAGTGTGGTGTCTTTTTCATTTTCAAGTGGTGGTAGTTGCTTGTCGTGGTTGATTGTGATGGCTGGTGGTGAAAGTTGGTGGTTGATGTAAGTTTTTTTTACTGGTAGTGATTGTGTTTCTTTTTTTTTTCATTTTTTTTTTTGAAGTCACATAACCCATAAAAAAAATCAGGAAGATGAAAAAATGAATTACAAAACTCAAAAAAGAAAAATCTTCACATTAGGGAGCGTCAAATACAACGAATTTATATAGGTTTTCCATCTAATCCATGTTATTTTAGCACTCTCTTTCCCCAATCCCATAAGAATTTTCTTTAAATTTTTTTGATTGCTTGACAAACAGATACAAGGAGCCTTATAGAAGGACAAATAATAAATAGGTAGTGCACTGAACACCGATTTTACCATAGAGCCAAAGTTAGGTGTTTACCTTTTCATTTAGACAATTTTGTTTTGATTTTATTTTAGTCAAGAGAGACTCCCACAACTCACTCTTTCTAGTATTAGCACCTATATGAATAACCCTAAATACTTGAAAGAGATAAGGATTTGTATTTATTTACAATTAGATTATTCAATAATTGTATTTTCCATTTGAATCAATTTGTATAGGTACTCTATATGATCCCCCATTCTCTCAAAATTAACCATTAGTCTTAAAAAATATATCAACTTAATTAATTTAAATAAAAAATGAATTTATTATATATAATAGTCTCAATTTTAATACTAATTTTATCTATATTAAATCAATTAAATGGATATAAATTTAACGTAATCTAAATTTAAATTTAAACTAGATTAAAAATCTAAATCAGTTTATCCAATTTAATAGATCTAAACTTCTAATGTAATCTATTTATTCGATTTGGATTTAAATTCATATAAAAAAAAAAATAGAGCCGGATGTTATTACGTTCGAGTCTGGTTTTAAAATTCAGCCAAGGAAACGTTATGGGTTTGGTTCATCCTATATTACCCAAATGAGCTCTTAGAACATGAGGTTTAAAATATTAATAATACCTTAAACAGGTTTAATTTAGAATAGTAAATAGAAATAAAATCAATATAAAGTAAGAGAACACAATAAAATAAAAATTATAAAAAAATAGTAAATGAATAGTTTATATGCATGCATACTTTTTACATTCTAAATTACCTACTTATTTAATCATGTTTGATTATGGAAATGTGAGGTTGAGAGTTGCATGATGATTACAAGACTTGCTATAGAAGAAGATAGAGAGGCACCGAATGTTCAATTTGGATGGTAAATAGTTGTTTAGTTGTGAAAAAGTGGGAGCAATGTAGGTTAGTTTAAAATAAAACTATAAAACAGCCTCAATATGCTCTCAATAATGGTGCAAAATTGGGGTGAGAGGAACTGTAGGTAAAGATGGAGAAGTTATCTTATTGCATATTATTATACAAACGATCTTGTTTTTTTCTTTTAGCTGTGTAGAATGAAGGAATGTTAAAGAGCATGTTGCATGTTTACTAAGAAGTGTTGTTATTGTTGAGCAAATGATCAGAGATGGGTCACCTAATTTTACATATAAAAGGAGTAAGCACACCTATCTGGATTTTTGAGCCGTTGAATTTTGCTTATTATGTTTGTTAGATCTAGTTTGTAAGCATTATCTGGCTGGGATGAATTTCATAACAGTAAAATTAATATGTCTAATATGTTATGTAGCAAAGACACTGACACGGATACTGATATAACACGGACACGAAGATACATAAAATCTCTAAAATGTAGGACACGGGGACACGAATCTATATATTATGTAATTATGAATTATATAAATTGACAATATAGATTTATGTGCACAAGTATGTTCCAGATTATTTTTTGGAACAGAAAGATGTTTTTCATGACTGGTTCACGAGGATTTGTTTCTTATTTTTATAATCATAATAACAACTTATATAATAAAATTTGAATTTTTAGAAAATTAATGTATTTTTCTTTTTTAAAATTGTGTTAGAACTATACTAGAATTGTCAGAAATCTAACAAATACTTTTTAAATTGGACACTTCACGGATACATGTCCTACAGATGTCATACGAGTGTTTGTGTTCGATACTCGTATCGGACACCGACACGCCATTTAAAAGGAGTGTCCGAACTTCATAGATAATATGTTCTGCATTTCTACTTAAATTAGTTAGGATCATATAAATATTTTTGTCGGGTTTAATTTTTGTATAAAGGTTAGGACACGTGTTTCTTTTAATTTTATTTATTATTCGGTGAAAAAAAAAGTTTGATTTGAGTAGTATATAATTTATGTTTGGATGGTAAATAAATGCGGAAAAGATCAAATCAGGAACTCATTTTCTCTCTTCAACTAGTTGTCACTCCAGATATTCAGAAGTTGATATTAGAAATAAGTTTATATATCAGAGTCGTATATCTTGTTCAATTGTTGTATTATAGAAGTTAAAAATAGAAGAACAAATAATCTTTTATTGAAATAGGGATACATGTAACGATATGAATTTTTTTTGAAAAATGATAAACTGGTGCAGACCATGTATGGCTCTTGCTATAGCGCAGACCATATATTATTAACAAAGCTTGGCCAACAAACTGCGACAATGTTGAATCTTATTTAATTGCTTCAAATAGCTTAAACCCCTAACTTAATACTCGAGTGACAGGGGTGAGGTATAGACGAAATAATATGTTGGTGGAGGTGAAGACTTGCAGTAATGTATGGAAGGTGAAGGTGATAGAGGAGGAGTTGGATTACAGGTGTAGGAGGCGAGAGAGACGGTGGAAATTTCTACTTATATGGAGGAGATGATGGTGGCTTGTATCCATATGGAGGAGGTGAATAGTTGTTGTATGGAGGTTTATAAACATATGGTGGTGGCTTGTATTCGTACGGAGGAGGGGAATAGTTGTTGTATGGAGGTTTGTAAACATATGGTGGTGGCTTGTATTCGTACGGAGGAGGGGAATAGTTGTTGTATGGAGGTTTGTAAACATATGGTGGTGGCTTGTACTCGTACGGAGGAGGTGAATAGTTGTTGTATGGAGGTTTATAAACATATGGTGGTGGCTTGTATTCATATGGAGGAGGGGAGTAGTTGTTGTATGGAGGTTTGTAGTTATATGGTGGTGGCTTGTATTCATATGGAGGAGGTTTGTAGTTATATGGTGGTGGCTTGTATTCATATGGAGGAGGTTTGTAGTTATATGGTGGTGGCTTGTATTCATATGGAGGAGGTTTGTAGTAATATGGAGGAGACTTATAAATGTATGGTGGTGGTGGAGGTGATTTGTAGACATAAGGAGGTGGTGGAGGTGATTTGTAGACATAAGGAGGTGGTGGAGGCGATTTGTAGACATAAGGAGGTGGTGGGGGTGATTTGTAGACATAAGGAGGTGGTGGGGGTGATTTGTAGACATAAGGAGGTGGTGGAGGTGATTTGTAGACATATTTGGGTTCATAAGGAGGTGATTTGTAAGGAGGGTATTTTGGTTCATAATATGGAGGGTATTTGGGTTCATAAGGAGGTGGAGATTTGTATTCATACGGAGGGTATTTGGGTTGATAAGGAGGTGGAGATTTGTACTCATATGGAGGGTATTTGGGTTGATAAGGAGGTGGTTTGTAATAGTAGGGAGGTGATGTTTGATATGGATTAGAGTATGGTTGGCCTCCATAGTAAGGATGGTTATCAGCAGCAGCAATGCTTGAAATTATGCAGAACAGCAGAGCATAGATGAGTGGAGGCAAGTGCCTCGCCTCACCTGAGCTTTCCATACTTACTTCCTTGGTCTGTGCCTTGCAAGAAGATACACTTATGAATTTCTGCTTTAGTTGGTTGGTAGGCAAGTAAGTATTGTAATCCCTTATATACTAGTCATACCAGTATCCATCATAACTCGGATCATTTCTTAATTATTATTATCCTTTTTTCATCCTTTTTTATTTCAACTTGAACTCAACAAAGTCAATAAACTAAAGGAAGTTGGTGATGTCATATCTGAACAAGTACTCCCAAGATTTGATCAAACATTGGAATAGGTTGCCAAAAAGTCTGTGTCAAACAGATTATGAAGTGAAACCTGCCCAATTAATTATAGAATCTATATCTTAATTAATTACTTTCTATGATCAATGTGAAACTTTTGCAACTTTCTATACCACTTGATATTATATTATCCATCAAAATAATGCAACGCTAGTTGAACAACTAAGTATCATTAGCTTTAATGGATATTTCCAACCAAGACTGATCTTATTTAAAGCCATTATAGTAAATGGAGTCAGGACTAAAAGCTCAAGCATGGTTATTGTAACAAAAAATTGCCGAGTCTAGAAATTTAGATTGACTTAGTAAATTTCTGTAATGTTATATTACTTATTTACTTGTTTAATTAGTTTACTTGTAACATATATCCCATTTTGTTAATGATCCATTAGGACTAAGGCAACTAGTTCATTACTTAAAACAATATATTGCTTGCCTGACTTGTATTATCTGATTAGCCTTTCTAACTACCAGATCTCTATCACTCTCATCCTCCTTATTTTTTTCTCAGTTTAAGTAAATTAGCTATATTAGTAAAAAATCTTGTGATTAATTCCTATTACATTATGCAGCTTCTCCTTTTTCTTCTGTCAACCAGATTGCAAATTCTGCAGTTAGAACCTCTTGTGATCAGTTTATTTGATCAATTCATTTATAATTAGTCATATGCAGTAATTATCATATGTTATTGATATTAGGTGACCGATGTTAAAATTGTTATTTCATAATAGGGCAAGGCAAAGCATTTTCTTATATTATCAAAGTCGTGTGATTTTGGAGATCAATGCTGTTTGCACCATTGCAGACGAACGAACATAATGGTTGACAAAGTCCTTTAGTTAGACTTTCAACCATTAATTTGCCGACAACTAAACGAATTTCATTGATCTCACATTAGTATTGAATGATACATAATTGTCGAAAACAAATTACTGTTAAATATGAGATCATTGAAGAACTAGGGATTTTATGAGAAGTTATTTTATCAGTACTGCTTCTGTGGAAGAAACAGTATTGAGCCATTATGTTTGAAAACGAAAATGATTTACAATTCTACTAAAACAAATTTTAAAAAGAAAAATGAGCATGGGTCTTGCTGAAATCGTTAAAGGGTATGTAAAAACTAACTATTTAGGGTAGCCATACTCGTAAATAGTCACTTATTTTTTCAGTTTAGGACAGTTTGGCGTGTTTGGTGTCCATGCTTCAGTGGATTTGAGTGGTCTCGGTTTGTCAGAGTTTTGCAAAACCACATTTCTTGTCCTTTAGCATACTTCTGTTTCTCATAGTGGTGTATAAAACCTAAGGTGTGTCTTAAATCACTAGTAAAGAAAAGATTATAGTAGGAGGTTTTATATAGTTGTGGTCTCATGGCTATATATTTCCAAAGTATTGGAAAGGGTGGTTTTCTGTTTTGCGTAAGGTAATTGAGATGGACATTCAGATGGTGCGTTTTAGGGTGGAGGAGAGAAGGCCTGTAGGGTGACATAGCTTCTGGAAAAGGAATGGAAAGGGTGCATTATGTCTTTGGTAAACTGATGCAAAGTTGTATACGTGAAAGGTGAGGTGCTGGGTGGTGAATGGTGAATGGTGAATGGTGAATGGTGAATGGTGAATGGTGAATGGTGGTATAGTCATGGACATGTGCACCCTTTCCAGAATTATGTATCACTATAATTTTATATGCAGCAATGTGCCCAAGAACTTGGGAGCTTCTCTTGTATTCTCTTGTGCAGGTACCGAATCTGAGTCTGGGAGCTTAGTAGGCAACAGAACAATGTATAAGCTGCTGTGACTAATGGTGTTTCCTGCATAAGGCTGTTGTTGTGTTTTCCTTTGTATTGGGTATGTTTTTTCTGCATGATGGAGTTTTGTAACTTACCTCTTCAGGGGTATGTAGTGTTGTTAGGGGTTTATTGTTCTGTTGTTAGTTAAACAAAGCTGATGTATCTTGGGTAGGGTGGGGTTGGGCTTATGCAGAATACTGTTGGCTCGTGTGTAATGTAGCTTGTGGTGTTTAAATGTTCAGGGTACATAATGTATGGTGACGGGTTTGGTTCTTCCAAGGTAAGAGCACAGGTTTCTCTGCTAGTGGTTTTTTGCAGTTAGGGTGTAATATTTTTTAAGTGTTTTTATGTCTTTTTCAACATAGTTTGTACTCTTTTGTATACTGTTTGTTGGATATCTCTTAAATGATCATTTTAATTTAAGTTTAGAGCAATGATAATTTCTTTACTTCAAACTTTTATAAGTGACAAAAATACTTTTTTTATATTTCATAATCTCTATAATGTGAAAGATGTAATTTGGAGCAATGAAAAATATTGGTGTAAAATAATATTTTTTCTTAATTTTATCTGATAAAAAAAAATAGTCGTAGCTAAGGAATTTTCGATATTGCAAGGCTCTGTGCCTTTAGCAGAACTTTTGGAGCAAATAGTGTTATAATGATAAGGGGAACTTGTGCAAGAATGGGCAAGAGATTCTAGAAACACCAGTTACCAGAAGAAAAGAGGAAGGTAACGATGGAGGTTTGTCCAGCATAGAAGTGTTTTTAGGGTTGAGTATATAAACAATTAATAATACTAATATTTTAAGGGTTTTCTTTTAATCAACAATAAATAAATAAAATAAAATAAGATATTTACGGGTATTTCAATCTTTATACAGAAAGTGGTCAAAGTCAACATATTCAATATCTAACCTACAAAAATCTAACAAACTCTATAATTCAACAAATTAATCAAAGATACATGAAATAGATCACATCAAAAGAATTCAACATCCCTCAATCAAAAGATGACAAAACATAATGCACACAAAACATTCCCTAACAATAATCAAAAATCCACAATAACATTTACTAGTCAACTTCCCTCGCCCAAAAACAAGTCCCAAAGAAACCTACTCTAAGAGAGTAATCTTTACTCGCCTACTAATGTGTCTGGGAGTCACTATCTCTTTTCATAGCCTCATCAAGTTAAAGACAATAACCTGCACAAAATAATCTAACAATCTTGGACATATTATTTAAAAACATTCTACACAACATCAATTTTTTCAAATATTTCATACAACAAAGATGATGCAGACACTAATATGAATAAGAGAAGTTTGTCAATCTTTCTTTAGTCATAACCTTAAGATCAGGAATTTCTTCGAACATTAGTAAAAACCTCCAAAAAATAATCTACTCTCTCATTCTTAAAGATACATTTGTTTTTATGATTCCATATTTTATCACAACTGCTACCCAAATCTCTCCACCATCTAATGACTAGTACCTTAAGAGTAATACATGTATATTAAAAATATAAACTTCCTGATATTTGAATCATGTATTAATTTTTTTCTCTCAAATATTATTGGTTAAATATTTTAAATAAGTTAAAAAAAAGTTTATGGTTTTCATCTCATTTCAAAATACAAGAATGTATATATATATATATATATATATATATATATATATATATATATATATATATTTAAATTATATTT
>Ga0123342_1008800_pt1 | contig 12470 bp, 4 predicted proteins | sample Turbeawhitnodule_FD_89960 | JGI IMG/M metagenome (GOLD analysis project Ga0123342, IMG submission 89960) | Root nodule microbial communities of legume samples collected from Mexico - Turtle bean Mexico white nodule | ecosystem: Host-associated > Plants > Roots > Nodule | place: Mexico: Nepantla... | reverse complement strand
GATGGATGAGATACAAAGCCTTATTGTCCTTCTTCTTCTGATCACGATGCGCTACTCGTTGCGCCTCAGTTGCATTAGCAGCTAATGCAGACACTCCACTCTCAACGACATCCCATAACTCATAATAATCAAACAAAACTCTCATTTGCACACACCACCTATTGTAATTTTTTCCATCAAAGATAGGGACTGATAATTGGGTAGAGTTCATGATAACAGACTAGCTCTTGATACCAGTTGTAGGAACTAATTGAAGGAAATAAGAGAAGACAAAAGGTTGTAGCAACTAATAGAACGTAATTACAAAACTGATCTTATTAATTTACTCAATCATATATATAATAAAATTACAATTACTGAAAACTATAAAATATGAATACTAACCGGCCTATAAAATGACCATTTATACAATATAACGATAAAATAGTTTAAGGATAATAAAATCAGAATTAATAATAATAAAATATAAATAACCAACACCATTCTCTAAAATTGGAAATATTTTCATTAGTATTTGGCAAAGTTATACAATTTGGAGCGCTGGTTCGATTGAAACCTAGTAAATAAATTGAATTCGTTTACGTCCAAATTAAAAATGCATTTAATCTCGATAGATTTTACTAGTTTTTTTTTTATCAAATCAATGAAAATTCGAGATATTACTGATCTGGTCTAATTTTTATTTTTAATATATATAAAGTTGTTTTATTCAAGTTTTGTTTATGAATTTGTGCTATTATTAAAAATTTATTTGAGTTACTGTATAATAATAATGTTTCCAAATTTGAATAATGAGTTTTTTTATTTTATATTTTATTTGTTATTTCATATATTAATATTTTATTATCATAAATTTTTTAATTTTAATTAAATTTATCGTATTATATTAACTTAGAAATGTCAAAGTGAGTGAACTTTTATACAAGTAGTAGACATATCACAAATTAAACTAAAAAGAAGACAACACAACTTTATTTTTTTTAACCAAACAATTTGTAATCCAACTTGACTCAGTATGAATTGATGTTGATTTATTTAAATATATTTTGTTCTTTAAACTAGTTTCCTATGGTAAAAAGAAATGGATTACCTTACTCTTTTATAATAAATAATAATATAATGAGGATGTTCACAAATAGATAACTACAATTAGTAAGAAAAAGTTAACTACAATTAGTAAGTAATGTGGTAAGAGATAATAAGTAAAAAATATAAAGTATTACTTATATAAATGAGAAAAAAATAAATTAAGTATAAAAAATATTTAAATATTATTGAACAATATTCTAATATTAAAAAGTTGTCAACCTACATAATTAAAAAAGTAAGAAATAATTATGATTAAAAAAATTAAAAATATCACTAATGTTAGTGAATTGAGTGAATCTATCTTGACTTGCATCTATTTAACCTGTGGATTAAATAAGTTGTGTTCAATTTACCTCATATTTTTTTAAAAAAAAAACTATAACCCTAACTTAATTCAAATTTATGATGAGTTGGATTGAACTCATTTTGACAATCTTATTAAATATATATTATATTTTTTAAATATAAACTTGGTGAAACAAGGATTTAAAATCATTGAGTTATCACATTATACCAACTATATCACTAATCCAATCACAAAACTCTAGTAAAAGAAAAAACTACTTTTTTTTAATGTTACACAGGAGTAGTGAGGCAAGAAAGTCTAATCTCTCAAGTTAGATAATACTTTAAAAAAGTTATCTCAAAATAATGACTTTAGGAATTAGAATGCTAAAAACTGTAATTAAGTATTAGTATAACATGTATGAATTATTTTAAGTTTGATCCTTACATTTTTTTTTATTAAATTTGTTTGTTTGGCTGAATGAATAAACTTAAATTTGAAATTAAGTTCGATTATTTTTAAATAACTCAAATTTAACTTTTATAAACTTGACATTGATTAACTTATGTGTAATTTGTTTATCAAAATCGATTATATGATTTTACTGATTTCTGTTATTTTTTGTATATTTATTTGAATTGTTTAGAATATTAAAATTAATGTTATAGTTTTTTTTTAATAGTTAAGACATTCTTTACTGAATTATGAAAATTGATTTGTCTAGAATGTTTGAATCTCATATACTGCATTAGAAGCACATATATCTTAATTATCATCTAGAACCAAAATATTTATCAAATATTAAATTGGTAAATTTAGAAAAATCATGAGAAAAACAATTAAATTATATACCAGTTAAATAAAATAAACTCAAACTTTTTTTAAAGCAAGTGAAGATTAAGCTTTATAATGAGAGATATTTAAATAAGTTAAGAATAAGTTTTTAATGAGAGACATTTAAATTTTGGAAAAAAAATTAAAGACATCTAAAATAAGTGTGACAAACTTTAACAAGCCAAAATATCCTGATTCAAAAATTGTTTTATTGATGGGAATGTTTGGTTTTCTTTTCTTGAATTAAAAATTTCATTCATATACCTTCGTTTCAATTAAACAGCTCAATATTTTGACTCGATATATAACTGAAAGGAAAATAAATAATTTTGTAACTGAATTCCATATTAATTTCAACTTGGAGTGTGATTGAAAGTTATAGTTTCTTTGCATCTCTTAGCTAATGATAATGTTAAAATATACAATTACCTTGATGCATGTTCAATCTACTTAATTGAATACATTTACTGTCATTTTCATATCCAGCTAAAATGTTTTTCTCAAACATAAAAGTATTCAATTTTCATGGATTCCCCCAACCAAGTGAAGATGGAGAGAAACACACTATATAATATACTATCAGTAAACATCAAACTCTAATTAGGTAGTTTGCATGTTCTATGTCCTTACATCCACGCGATTCATTGGCAAGTGATCACTAAACCACAACCACATGCTTGCTTCTTCATCATTAACCATGATTATGATTAATTAATGCAAAAACCTAGAAGAACCTCCAATTATGTTCAAGTGAACTGAATTCTAAATACACCATTACTTTCCCAACTTCATAAAGAAGAAGAGTTACGAACTCAACTTGTGGATTTCTTCGAATTAGTAACAGAAAGTTTTACTCCTCAAAGTGTCACAACAAACTATTAGAAACCAGTAAAGTCACCCTTTTGCCTTTTTAAAACGAAAAGAACAAAATTGACCTTTTAGTCCACTTTTAACAGGGTAGTAGAGCATGTTCGTTTTTCAACCAAATGAACAAGAAGTTTGAGATTTGCCTCAGTTACTTTGAATTTCAGCATTTGAATAGGAGATGATATAGGCCTGAAATTCGCCAAAAATTGCTGAAAGGGTTAACCTATATCCGGAATTCTAGGTATATGGCATGTTGGTATGCACCAAGCCCCCAAGATGAACGTACAAATGGTGTTGAGAGTATCCTGTGTTGAAAACGTGTAACCTTATTCTATTCTCATGTGTTGACGGGTGTCCTTCTTTTGCACTGTGCATGTTGCATATGCACTTAAAGTCAGCGCAAGCTTTGCAAACATATCTTCAAACTAAAGATTTGCTACACCATTCTTTCAATTGTATTTGATATATATTATGAAACCTGAAAGTGATATCTTCAACTATGTGTTCTTTTTAGTTTTTAATTTCTTTTACCTATTCGGCAAAAGGATGAAAATAAATGAAGAAGCACCCCCAACTTTTTCATCAGTTCATCGTTTTATTGACCTCCACTATCTTGTTCCCATTATGGTTGGGTTTAGGGAAAGTTTTTAATGTAAAACAGTCTTAAAATCTTTTGTCATATTTATGGAGAACATACACTGAACACACTACTTCGAAATTCTGACTGTATTGAGAAGTTTCAGAAGCAGAATTTCACAGACTATTTAACCCAATCAGTAGTTAAATATATACACACATTTTCACATTACAAATACTTATGATTATTTTTTCTGAACTATTACATGTTCATGATTTCAACTACTTAATAAAACATATTTAATTTTTCAATTTATAAAAAATAATATTTAACTGCACATCATATTTACATTTTTCTCCTCAATTTTTCTATCTTTCTCCAGCTGTCAACTATATAGTGATATCCATACATCATTTTCCTAATTCAATTTATTCTTGTTTAATGAATATGCAGGTAGGGGTCCCAAATTCCTTTTAGCTTATGGTCAAGGTGACAAACATCACATTAACTGACAAAATTGAAATTCAATTGGTTTTAAGGAGAAAAACAGTTGCACATATTAATTTATTTCTGGCTTTTGTACAGCCGTCGAATTATGAACTTTATTCTAATAATTCCCTTGCCTTGAGGGATTTGCAGTCATTGAAATTCGTACACAATTCCAAGCTATAATGAAAGAATATACAAGATGCAGCCCTTGAAGAAAGTGGAGTTTACCTAATATGGACCCAACATCAAGATCTCAGCCATTGCCATAGCTTGTCACGTTGGACTAATTCAATGGTGCCAAGCCAATGGGTACTAGGTGCCAAATTTCTTCAATAACACCATAAAGGCGTAGGTCATTTAAGGCAAGGAACAGAGTTAGGAAGAAACAAAGTTTTCATTTGAGTGGAAGTTTCGCAAGTGAGTGGGCCAAGTCACTCTTAGGCCTGAGTTTTCCCAATGGGCAACTTGGAAGACTTTGAGCCTTCTATTATTGCCTTTTCTCCTACAGTTCTAGGAAAAGATCCAAAACCTGGCTTTTTTATTTATCATCTTTTACCTCATCTGAATGTTACACGTACACACAAAACAAGTGGGTGGGGGCATGTACTATGTACCTACTTCAATCAAATTCAACTCATCTCATGTTTCTGAATTCTGATTTGCCACAATAAACAACAGCTGGGGTTCAACTCAAGAGAAACCATTTCGTTTGATTTCTCATCGTCATCACAGACTTGGAATCAACAGGTGGACAAAATGAATATATATAAAAAAGATAACAAAGTCCTTTCATACTGAACAATGAGTAAATACATTATTACTATTTCACATATCTCTTATGTACAGTAAAATTTAGAATCACATAGCCAAAAATAAAAACCAGACCCTCTAAGGATCTGATATGATATCATTGTGCTTGATATATATCTGATTGCAAACGTTGCATCTATCCTATCAATTCAAAACCCAAAATCTAAAGAAGAAAACAAAAAATGAAGAAACTCGTGCAAAAAGGACATCCTTATTGAACTCAGTTCTGAGGTGTGGAATCCAGCACTGAGTTATGCCTTTTTGAAGGGCCTGAAGGTGGTATTGGCACCCCTTTGGGGAAGAAGTTGAAAACAAGGCCTCTGTATGGAAAACGCGGTTGTTGCTTTGGCCGGAGAAGTTCTGAGTTTTCATTCAGCCTCATAGCTGCCCCTGTCCTTATTGCAGTGCAAGAACCAACAAGAAGCAAGTAAACAAGGAGAATAGCCAGAAAAGAGGCTTTGCATGGAAGATGAAAGGTTTTAGAATGATGAGAAGTGGCCATGGAAATGGAAGGATTTGAATAAGGGCGTTTTGCTTCAGCAGGATTTTAGGTAGTTATGCAGGGAGAGGTTTAAGGAATGTGTAGAATTTATTGCAGAGAAAGTTTTTACTGTGGAGAAACTAAGGTAGTGGTTTTATATATGGTGGCTTGCATGGGGAGCAATGAAAAATGTGGGTTTGTGATGAAGGGTGGGAAGTATGAACAAGGAAAGTGAGATGCACGCAAAAAGAACTATTGAATTTTGAGGTCAACGCTTGTTAAAAAATATTGAATATTTTGGTACAAGTATTTGGCGCCGGCTATGCTTGGACTTGGGGCACCAAGTTTATTACTTTAAAGTGTATGAAAATGTCTTATTTCTTGGTCAATAACAACGATCGATTTCCCAAGAAAACATACCAAAACGTGTGATTGTGAAAAACTGAAAACATGAGCACATGTTTGAAACCCCAACAATTAAAAAACGATTAATTGTCACCGTCAATTTTTCTCTCAATTTTATGAAGTTTGGGCAAATTATAATCGTACAGAAAATCAGAATTAGAATTAGAACTCTAATACGGCATGTAAATGCAGACAGAAAATCCTAGATCTTGAATTCTTCCATCTTTCTAATTTCCGTTAGGAATCTTAAATCATGTTTCACGCGCAGGAAGTCTCGGATTTAAGCACGTATTGTAAACATGCCATTGTAAAACATTAATGTCTTCAAATAAATGACCAGTGAAGTAATTTATGAACGAGTGAAGTAATGTAATAATATATCTATTAACAAGGGAGAATATTTTAATAAAAATTATATTAAAAGTACATATATGTGCTTAAAAACTCCACACTGCAAATAATTTGAAATGAAGTTAGTAATATTTCATTTTTGACGTGGCACAATTGTGATGGGGATGTAAGATTAATTTATAAAGCGCGTGAACATCAACATTATGTTTGGCAAATATTGCATTTTTGGCAACAAAGAAGAGACTTCTCTTAAATGAAAACTGAATAGCATTAATTATTGGTATTTTTGTAGGGAAGCCATTTAATAATTCTTACTAAGTGCTAGCTGTCCATGAGATGCTAATTTTTTAGTGCTTATGACATCATTAATTGGGGTGTTTATTTGGAAAATGAGAATATGCTTGAGGTTTTTTCCTTCCATTGAAAAAGAAAACCATTTATTTTGGTGGGTATCTTTTGCGTGCAACATTTTGTAAGACAACAACCATTTTTTTGGTCCACTTATCCTTCTTCTACCTTCAACTTATCCACACTAATACCAAAGTTAATTAATTTTTCCTTTTTTCTTTTTTTATTTTACTTTTCGTAGCCAGATTCTAATTCAAGCCTTATCTAAATTATTCAATGGTTACTAATAGCAAGCAACCTCAATATTTAACAATACTTTAAACTTTGTTTACTGCCACAACAATAATGCGTGCATTGGGTTTTCATTTCTAAGTAATTACACATTCACGAGTCTTTTTTTTTAAACCACATACCGTGAATTATTATTACTTTTTTATAAGAAAATGTTGTTTATGTCTTTAATATCAGCCTTAAAGGTCGACGTTGTTAACAAAACTATAGATTAAACCGTCAATTGAATTATCATTATCAATCGCACTCACTCACCGAGCATTTCCACTTTCTAGATTTGAACACAAATCAAAATCTCTTATGACAAACTACTTGGGTGACGGTCATCAAAGAAATATAGGATGATAGAAATAAAATTATATTTAAAAATGCGATTTGTGATGAGGATGAAATTTTTTGCCTAACCCAATTGAAAATGTGGGCATGGATTACGAATTTAAATAAAAAAAGTCTTTCTCTTTTTTCAATTGGTGTATGTGTCCAAAATTGTATATAAAAATTGTTTAGTAGTTCCACAAACACTCATCACATGGTTAAATGTTTTTATATGCATATATGTTCTTCTTTTGGATTCTGTTTATATTCAATAGATATATTTGCATTATGCAACTTGATTGTTGTGCAATGTGGAAGGTGTGGTGGTATAAAGAATTATGGATTGGTGTAATTTCTAGCAATGGAATACATACCGTTAGTCCTCCTACTTTATTTGTACAGGTTAGTTAGGATCTCATGAGGTGAACATCGTGATAATTATATAAATGTAAAAAAGTGACAAATACCTTTGATAACCACATATGAGATCAATATAAATTATTAATGGTGCAACCTAATATCTTTGTAAGGAGTAGTAAGATAATCCAATTATTGCATTTAATACAAAATATAGTTTTGTTGTTAATTTTGATTTTTGATTTTTGATTTTTTGTTGGGAATTAGTTGCTCAATATGGAGGGCAAAGACAACATGCACTTATTTTTTTTAATAAAAAATAAACAAATTAAATAAAATAGAATATTTGAGAAACATTCCAACTCATTTACACAAAAGAGACTAGATGTCTCTAGTTCAAAAAATTCAAGTCTACCCAAACCTTACATTTCAAAAAGTTATTCATAAACCTCTTACATCCAAAACTACAAGATTACAAAAAGATGCTTAAAGGCCATCATCTATAAGAGAATCCAAACCCAAAAACAAAAAGTTCATGAGTAGTTGATATAATTCTACAACAAGTTTAGAATGGTTGATATAATCCTACATCAAAGTTATAATATATATGAACTTGTATATCGGCATATAAGGATTTTTTTTATATGAGTTGAATTAGTCATAATATTTTTATTTATATTTATTCTTTTCGTCAATTGAGAAAAAAAATCATTATCAATGGCTTATAACAAAGAATATCATCTATTTGAAACTTAAAAAACGTATTACCGTGAAACTCAATCTGCACATTTAAAAAAACCAATTTATTACGAAAAAATGATATTGAGATGAAAATTGATGCACAGAACACAATTCTTATTCCATATTTAGAATTAAAAAATATAAATGGAAACTATAAGATATAATAATGTAGTTTGAAAGGTAAAGGTGGAATGCATGGTAGATGACGTGAAGTTGTGAAATGAAGGATGGATTGAAAGTGGGAAAGGGTTAAAGAAAGGAAGGAAAGAAATTGGCAAAAATATTAAAAGAAGAAAGTGTTACCGACAAAGACCAATGGGGCAAAAGCGCAGATTATGGAAAGGTGTTTGGTTGAATATTCTATTGTTGTATGAGAGAGAAGTCTTTGTTAGAAATTGGCTTCAAAAGTTGTGATGGTATCACAACGTCACAATTTCCATCTAACAAAAACTATAAACCAAAAACACATCTACTGTCTATTTTTATTATATCAAAATAATAAATTTTATATAAATAGTTTTAAAATATACGGTAATTATTGTTAAGCTAAGAATTTTTGTAATTACTTTTTACTAAAATAAATTATGTTATTTTAATTTATTAAAGAATATATTAATTATTTAATAAAAATGACACTAATTATAAAATAGTATAATTCATTTATTATATATATATATATGACCAACTTTTTGTGTAGTTGAAGTTTATTTGCTCCGTTGTCCAGTTATATGTTTGTAAATTTCAAATTTATATTTTGCATTTAAATAAAGGCTTCGATTTATATTTATTATTGGTATACAATATTTTCATCCGAATATTCAATAAGAATTTACCATTTCATCGTATATATTAATAAAAAAAATCAATTTATATAAACTATTAATACCTTTTGTACCTGTATAAACTGAGGGGTCCGGATAGTACTTGAAATTGCTGACGTGTCAGTTATCTCCTGATTACTTCAAGTTTTCTTCTTAAAATGTTGATGTTCGGTCAGTCGGGGAGTTACCTGCAAAAAATACTTTGACGCTTAAGTAAGTGTTCTGGTTTAAGAGTATGCTCTGGTTAAATGGGAAAAACGTACTTTACTCCTCCACAAAGGGTTTTATTTATAGTATTTGGTTTTGCAGCATACACCACCTCTTACAAAAATTTTAAAGAAAGATATTTCAAGATTTTTGTGGAGTTGGATGGTCGAGATTATTTTTATGATTCTGAAGGGAGGACCAAGTTTCCTTTTCATTGGACCCCTAATCCCTCGAAAATCGTTACCTTGTCGAAGTCGATGACCCCTCAGGATAAAGAAGTCCTTGTTGTTTTCGACCAACTCCCAAATAAGTTACCTACTCAAGAGTTGGTAGCGTTGTACGGGTCATCCAAGAGGTGGACAAATCTTACTAGTATGTGGACTTCTTATATACCTGATTGTATTCATTTTGTTGATGGTGTTTAATTCGTTTATTTTTTGCAGCTATCATGACTCGAGTGGACCTGATCCTTGGGGACTACATGGTCCAATTACGATGTTAGACGGGGAATATAAAATAAGCAACTTTGAGACGGTCGGGAAATGAAACTTGGTCATTCCAATTGACATAGTGCCTCCATAGGTTACCATTCCCCCTATGGTTTGAAAGCGGGGTCAGCCTGCCAAGACGTCACAGCAAAATGTAGAAGCATGCTCATCCTCACGGCAGTCGTGCATGCTCAACCTCCATCTGCAAGTGGCGTCAGGTGTGCAAATTTCATTATCACCCGAAGATGAAAGTGTACTGGCGGTCGTCCCCATAAGTTTAATCACAAAGTTAATGGAGCTCCAAAGTCAGTCATTGCTGGTGGGCCGCACTCTTGGGGAAGAGCTGGAAAGGACCACAGTTGTGGTGGTGACCAAGTTAAAAACAGAGCTGGAAGAGTCGACAAGCTCGTTGAAAACAACTTTGGAGACAATGGGAGCACTGAAAGAAAAAATGCGCCAAGTCAGTCTTGAAGGTCAGGAAGCTAAAAGGGCACTAACGGTCAAGATGGAGGTGGAAAGGGCCGAACACGAAAAGGAAAATGTCAAGCGCGAAAAAGAAGAGGTCGAGGCTGAAGAGAGGGAGAAAACATTATCCACCGAGGTGAAGAAGTGTCAATCCTTCATGTTACGCATAACTGATGACTACTTCCATCAAGGCCTTCGTCAAGTGGCCTTCTTCCACGGTATCCCTATCGAAGACTCTCGATATGACATCGAAAAAGATGTCGTGGAAGGGAAGCTAGTGACGATCAACAGAGGAGTTGATGAGGTGATGAAGGACGCCAACGGTGAAGGAGAGAATGTCTTCGCACCCCAAAATGAGTCGGAGCCATCCTTTGAAGAATTATTTGAACCACTTTCAATGAAAATATCCTGGCCCCGGGATGTGGGCATAAAACAATGTTTAACTATGTACTTTTTTATTTATTTATCTATTTAGCAACCGATCGAGACATTTTAATTTTAGTTGCTCTTCTATTTTGAACACATTGATATATTTTAATATTCAACTGGATGACCGAGTACTTATGTAAATGTGGTTTAAATAGTACTCAGTAATGGCTAACCGAGTACATAGAATAAGATAATTCGATACTTTAATAATCCAAGTAACGTCGCTTGATCACTATGAATAAAATCTGACCGAATGAGCAGTGGAGTGTGATAAAACTTGAATATTTTTACTGGCTAATAATAAAATTTGACCGACTGAGTGGTGGAGTGTGATAAAACGTGAACACTTTTACGTTCTAATTAAAGAAAATATAATTTGAACGAATATGAAATAGAGACTTCCATTGTATTCTTAGTTTTAATCTTAGTAAACTGATAAATGTTAGTTAAAAGTATTTTTGTCCGATCGCTCTAAGCCATATTTATTTTATTCTGATCGCTTCAGGCGATACTTTGTTGTTCGAATCGCGCTCAACGATAATTACTAAATTTGATCGGCACTAATCGCGTACGGCGATAGCTTATCCTGAGTTATTCTTGATAACTTAGCCGAGAATAATAAAATGTACAAGTCAAGGCCGAACTCTCAAGAAATGCAATTGTAGTTGTGACTCCTTAATTCTATTCCGACCACTTTAGGTGGTGGTTATCTAAGTCGGTTGAGAGGTTAGCCTCAATGAACTTGGTTGGAATTAAAACTCATGTTAGTTCTGATCGGTCAAGGCGATAAGCATTCGGTCGAGAAAATCATGTGATAACAAAATAATTTTAAAGTGCCTCATTAAAATCTTCTCGGTCGAAAATCCTCCTTAAGGATAAAACAACCGAGCGAGGAAAGAGTAGATTATTTTATTGAGTTTTCATCAACTAAAATAAAATTTGAGATGTATGGCATTCCACATTCTTGGTACATTTCAGCCTGATAAAAATTCTAAATAATAAGCATCATCGGCCACTATGTTTACAATGTGAAATAGTCTTTCCCAATTACTTAACAACTTACCATCGTCTTTCCGGGCATCACTGCGCATTTGCCAAACCAAGTCTCCCTTTTGGAAGTTTCTTGGCTTCACTTTCAAATTATACCTTCTTGCCGCTTGCACTTTGCATGCTTCTTCCCTTATTCTACTCTTGTCTCTGAGTTCGTTGATAAGGTCAAGGCCAACCAACAAACTTTCTTTATTTAAATCCAAATCCAACATTTGTTGTCATAAAGAGGGTTCTCCTACTTCAACGGAATCATAGCTTTCGTTCCATAAGTCAAACTATATGGGATTTCCTGCGTAGCGACTATGGCGTACATCGGTAAGACCATAAGACTTCGAGAAGCTCCTCAGTCCACTTACCTTTAGCTGGGCCGAGTCTCTGTTTCAATTCATTAAGAATAATTTTTTTGGCAGCCTCGGCTTGGCCGTTGGTCTGCGAGTGCTCCACCGAGCTTGTGATATGTTTGATATCAAGCTTTTCATAGAACTCAGTCAATCCTCAGTCAGTGAATTGTCAACCGTTGTCAATGATAATGACATGTGATATGCCAAAACGACACACAATGTTTTTCCAAACAAAATTTTGGACATTTCGTGCAGTGATGGTCACCAAAGGTTCGACCTCTATCCACTTAGTAAAATAATTTATGCCTACCAATAGAAATTTACATTGTCATTTACCTGGAGTAAAGGGTCCAATGATATTCATCCCCCACTTCAAAAATGCCCACGGGGAGAGAATGTAGTAAACATTCTCAAGCTTTCGGTGAGAT
>Ga0123342_1008799_pt1 | contig 12472 bp, 4 predicted proteins | sample Turbeawhitnodule_FD_89960 | JGI IMG/M metagenome (GOLD analysis project Ga0123342, IMG submission 89960) | Root nodule microbial communities of legume samples collected from Mexico - Turtle bean Mexico white nodule | ecosystem: Host-associated > Plants > Roots > Nodule | place: Mexico: Nepantla... | reverse complement strand
TATACATATTATAAAAAATACAAAAAAATAACTTATTATATATATTTTATATATCATATATAAGAGAAAATATATATATATATATATATATATATATATATATATATATATATATATATATATATATATATATTGTGCCGGTTGGGATAGGACGATCCGGTAACATCCGGTATCGGAGGTCGTTCAACCGGCTAGTATAAATACATCAAGATAAAAAGAGAATACACAATAAGTCAGGTAATTTCATTTTTATGATGATACACAATAAATATGGCCCATCAATGATAGAGTCCATTACGAACTATATAAATAAGCATGTCTTATTATTATATTAACAACATCTAAATACCGAATACTCACTTAAACTTCAGATAATCTTTTGTAGGTGCACTTCTGATCAAGAGCCAAAGCTCAAACAAAAGAAAAGAATAGAAATGAAAGCACAATCAAGAAAGAAGAATCAATTGTTCATCCAGTAGCAGAAAATGTTTATAACCCTTACAAATATATATATATATATATATATATTGTTCTCGTATTGAGAGGATTATTCTATCTCCTTCTATCGGTCAGTCGTCTGTCCTTCAACTCCATTCCTTCCTAGCTTTGTCTCTCGATCTTCTCGTAATCCAGACTCGGAGGATACTTGCAAAAGACACTTTGACGCTCAAGTCAGCAAAAACGTTCGGTACTCGGTTCTCAGAGCATTGTATTTGATGACGTACCTGATTCTTGGAATGTGTGTTATTTATATTATTTTTTGTGGGCTTTTCTTATTGGGTCAGGTTAAGGAGTTGGATCGCGTTTAGGGCAGCATTACCTAGCTCCTAATCGTGGATTAACTTCGTTGACCTTGATTGAACGTAAATGAACTTGTGTTGTCGGTACGTTGATTTTTATTTCGGTCGGTCCAGTGATGAGGATCGAAACGTAATATTAACACTATATATATATATATATATATATTTATTACTATGTGTTTTGTATATATTCTCTTCGGTATATATGTCATATTAGTATGTGTGTTTTTCTTCAATATTATTTGCTAACTATATAATTATAATGTATTTTTTATTAAATGACCTACTGATAAATGCTAATTAGACGTACTAATTAAATGAGATGTAACATTATTCAACTTACTCATTATAATTTTTTTTTCTATTTTTATAAATTATTCTCTATTGTCCTATTTTTAACTAACCATGTTAATGAATTTGGATGAAATAACACCCCTTTATCCTTTATAATTTATTTATTTCATTCAAAATTGTTTTTTGTTTTAATTATTCGGATATATGTTTTAATTCGTTTTAGTTATTATCATAGGTAATTTACTTGTCTTAAAGTCTCTATTGAATATTTTCCCAAACAACATATAAGAATCAAAACGAAAATATACATTGGAAAGTAATAATAAGAACTAAAATGAAAAAATGTTACAACAAAGAAGCAAAACAAAATATTTTTATTTAAAAAATAAAAACATTTGGAAGCTTTCATGAAAATATAATTTAATTAAGCACACATAATATCAGGGGGAAAATGGTTACATATAAGCACGTGTGACAGCTCAGTGACACACTAACGGCTCCTAACGTTCACGTGTTGTAGCGTGTGTCCAAGCCATGATGTGAACCCCGTGAAAATTGACGTCTTTAGTTTTTCTTTTTTCTTTCCAATTTCACCTGAAACCCACTTCTTATATACGCGCTCTACTTATATACAAAAGTTTAATAGTTTTTTTTTATTGTATTATAATAACTTTTTAAACCCCTTCGTATTATTTTAAATATTATTAATTTGATATTTTGTTTGAAACAGTATATGTTAAATTTATGATGATGTTACTAGGTGACATATAATGATACTGTATCACGCATTATAGATATCATGCATCATTATTGTAACCCAGTCATCATAAAAAATTATATTATTTTAAAAAAATATATAAACAAATTAAAAACATTCACCAGAGACGAAATTGAACAAATTATTAATAATAATTCAAAAAAAACTACTAAAATCGGAAAACGTGAGAGATAAAATATAAGTAGGTGGATTTCTTACTTACACATATTTTCTGAGATATTATTGATTTTTGTTTCAATCTTAGTATCATGTTTGGGGAGGTGTGTATACTTTTAAGTTTTGGAGATTTGGCAAATGCACCAGAAGATTATATTTTATTCATAGGTTCCAATGTCTTTTATAGGAAATACATAAAAAACTGCAAAACGAAAATAAATGACACTACTCAACTAACTCCGCTAATAACAAGAAAATAGCAAATAGAAATTGAAATAATCTAAACAATTTATTCAACATTCTCTCCCTTGAACGGAACTCGATCAAGAGTTTCAGTTTACAACACTCATCCCAAACGCTTCTCTGATCCTTTGAAATGATGTCATCTTCAAAGGCTTTGTCATTATGTTGGCCAACTGCTCCTCAGTGCTTCAATAGACCAATTTAACGACACCTTCCTTTGTCAATTCTCTGAGAAAATGGTATCGAACCCTTATGTGCTGTGACTTTCCGTGCATGACTACATTTTTTGACAACTTGGTAGTGGACGTGTTGTCGCAAAACAGAATCATCTCTTCATCTTGTTCATGCCCGATTTCTTTCAATATCCTTTTCATCCAAATGGCTTGACAAGCACATGTAGTTGTTGCTACATACTCTGCTTCAGTAGTTGACAGAGTGACGATTGGTTGCTTCCTTGAGGACCATGCCACAACTCCTCCACTCATTAAGAAAACATAGCCTGAAGTGCTCCTACTGTCATCCACATTTCCCGCATAGTCACTGTCGGTATAGCCTAAGAGTTCACTCTTCCCTTCACATTGATACCATATCCCAAATTCCAAAGTTCCTTTCAAGTACCTCATGATTCTTTTTGCAGTAGCAAAGTGCAACTCAGTAGGATTTGCCATAAAACGACTAATGAGACTTACCACAAACATCAAGTTAGGTCGTGTGGCTGTGAGATACATTAAACTGCCCACCATTTGCTTATATAATATTGAGTCGACCTTCACACTAGCTTCATCTCGGCCAACCTTCTGTCCAGGGAGTATCGAATTGCAAACAGAGTTGTAATTTTGCATCCCAAACCTCTTTATCAACTCAGCAACATATTTTCTTTGACATATAAAGATGCCAACAGCCTTCTGCATGACTTCAATGCCAAGAAAATATCTCATCTTTCCCAAATCAGTCATGTCGAATTCATCCTTCATGGAGCGCTTAAACTCATTCAACAACTCCTCATCATCATTACTAGTGAACAATAGATCATCGACATAAATGCTTACAATTAGGATTTTACCTCCCTTTTGTTTGATGAATAATGTTTGTTCACTAGAGCTGCTTACAAATCCTTCCTTGACGATATAAGCCTCAATGCGACTGAACCAAGCTCTGGGCGCTTGTTTTAGTCCGTAAAGAGTCTTATGTAGCTTATAAACCATGTCCTTCTTCCTTGCTACTTCATAACCTTGTGGTTGCTCTACAAATACATCTTCCTTCGGCTCACCATGTAGAAAAGCAGATTTGACATCGAGCTGATAGATTCCCCATCCTTTTTGTGCTGCTACAACAATGATCATCCTCACTGTATCCATTTGAGCCACCGGTGCGAATACCTCTGTGTAATCTACTCCGTACTCTTGAGCATACCCTTTTACAACCAGTTGAGCTTTGAACTTGTCTACATCTACCAGTTCATTTAATTTGGTCATGTAAATCCACTTAACCTCAATAGCCTTGGCTCCAACGGGAAGTGCAGTCAGTGACCACGTGTGGTTCCGTTCGATGGATTGTATCTCAGCATCCATCGCTTGTTTCCATTTCTGATGTCCTACGGCTTCTTGAAAACTGGTCGGATCTGATATGACCATGAAAGCTAGGGTTTCAATCTCGACTCTAGCCATGTATGCTTCTTCCTTTGTATCTGATAGCCCTTCTCCTGTGATATAATCTGCATACCAGATTGGTGGTTTTCGCACCCTGCCCGTTGTTGCTATTGTTTCTCCAGTTGGTGGATTGTTTGGTGAAGGAACATTATCAGTGTATTCTTCTGCTTCTTTCGCTTCCTCTGCATTCTCAACATCTTCATGATCATTTTCCCACTCAAGTTCAATGCTTTCTTCACCAGAATATCCAACATCTTCCCAATTCCACTTCTTATCTTCCTCAAATATCACATCTCGACTGATGTGAACCTTTTTCTCCACTGGATCGAACATCTTAAAGGCCTTGGATTCACTGCTGAAACCTAACAGGACACACTTCACGTTTTTGTCATCGAGCTTGCTTCTTTTAACATCAGGGATATGAACATATGCTATACATTCAAAAACCCTAAAGTGTTCGACTGATGGCTTTCTTCCACTCCATGCCTCTTCTGGAGTCATATCCTTTACAATGAGTGTAGGAGATCTGTTAAGAACGTGATTCACCCATTGCATAACATCTGGCCATTGCATAGCATCCATGCCTCCTTCTCTAATAAGGCTGCTCTCACCATGTTCATGTTCTTAGACATTTGATAAACAGTCCAGTGTTGCTTCTCCACAAACGCTTTGAATGTCTTGAACTGATGAAATGCTTCTGATTTTTCTAGCACAAAATATATCCATGTCTTTCTCGAGAAATCGTCAATAAAGCTTATCAAGTACCTTATTTGAGTGTTTGATGGTGGATTGATCGGACCACAGAGATCGGAGTGGATAAGCTGCAATCTTTCAGTGGCTCTCCACTTGCTTTGCTTCGGAAATGGAACACGATGGTGTTTCCCTTTGACACACGCCTCACAGGTGGTTTTCACATCTCCAATTTCAGGTAAACCCACAACCATCTCTTTATTGCATAATGTGTGAAGTCCCTTGTAGCTGAGATGCCTATATCGATGGTGCCATAACTCTGCCTTGTCTGAGATATCAACCTGCAGGCATTTCTCCTCTTTTGTTTTGTCATTTGATTCACCAAATAGAATAAACATCTTATTAGCACTCATAACAGATTCTGCTATTTTTCCTCTTGAGGGATGAAAGATGCTGCATGTGTTTCGATCTCCTCCTCTGAATAATACGTCTAAACCTTTTTCTTGAAGTTGTCCAACACTCAACAGGTTCTTCTTCAATTCCGAAATACAATACACATCGTTGACCACATAGCTTATTCCTTTAAGCATTATTTTCACCACTCCTTTCCCACCAACCATCAGTTTGTGATTGTTCCCAAGCTTGACATTATTTGTGAAGCTAGTGTCTAAGCTTGAGAACATACCTCTTTCTCCACACATATGATTTGAACACCCAGAGTCCACGAACCACACATCTCCTCTTCTAGTACCTTGAAGTTCCACATATGCCATGAGAAGAACTTCATCCTTTTCTTCGATCTCTGCAAAATGTGCTCCATTGTTCCCATTTGGACATTCATATCGGAAATGTCCAAGGTTCTGGTAGTTGTAACACTCGATTGTTGCTTTGTTGAATGTGCGTCCTCTGCCCCTGCCTCAACCTCTGTATGATCCTCTGCCTCTGCCTTTGACATTGAGAGCTTGATCATCTTCTTCATGACTGATCTTCTTAAATTTCTTTTCATGTACGGGTAAAGAGCTTTGCAGTTCGTCAATCGTCATCTTTTATGTGTCTTTTGACTCCTCGATGGACACCACCACATATGTGAACTTGTCAGTCAGAGTTTGAAGTATTTTCTCAACAATCTTCGAATTTGACATGTCTTCTTCGTAGCTTCTCATTTTGTTGGAGACAGACATTAATCTTCCAAAGTAATCATCGATGTTCTCTTCATTCTTCATTGCAAGAACCTCAAAATCTCTTCTTAAGGTTTGGAGAAGAGACCGCTTCACCCTTTCGTTGCCTCCAAACTTTCTCTTCATCGAATCCCAAATGGTCTTGGATGTTTTGCGATTCAAGATTTGTTCAAACACAACCCGGTCAATTGCTTGGAACAGGTAGTGCTTCACTTGATGGTCCTTCATCTTGAGCTCCTCAAGATTCTTCTTCTACGCTGCAATCACTTCGATTCCCTCTGCTGGTTCGGTGTAACCCTCTTCCACTAGACTTCACAAACCCTTGGCACGTAAGAGGTTTTCCATCAGTTCACTCCAATGGTCATAATGACCATCAAAATGTGGAATCTTGGTGAGTGTTTTGTCGTCGCTCATTTTCTCTCTCTTTGATCACTTCGTTTTGCTCTGACTCTTGATACCAAATGTATACTTTAAGTTTGAGAGACTTGGCAAATGCACCAGAAAATGATATTTTATTCATAGGTTCCAATGCCTTTTATAGGAAATACATGAAAAACTGCAAAACGAAAATAAAGGGCACTATTCAACTAACTCCACTAATAACAAGAAAATAGCAAACAAAAATTGAAATAATCTAAACAACTTATTCAACAAAGTGAACTTGAGTTTACCGTTTTGTTTTTTTTTTTAAATAAAACTTTCATGTATGTAATTTAAGATCCCAGCTATGTTGACATCTCAAGTAACAACAATCATTTGTCATCAGATAAAAAATTATTACTAAAAAAAAGAAAAAAGAAAGAGAATACAAAAATACGGGGACTAGACCAAAACTCATATGTTAACAAAAACGATGCATAGGTATACTATACTTATTCATAAAAAATTCTAAGAACAGACAAGATGTAAGCCTATTATACCAATGAAAAGATTCTCTATGAATAAATCTTAAATTAGCCAACTTATCAGCACACGCATTCCCTTCACGAAAAATATGAGTAACTCTAAACCTAATTTTCTCACAGTAATTAAGACAAGTATTTCATCGATTACGAAACATCCAAGGAACATTTGTCCTAGCAGTAAACGCAACACAAACTAAAGTAGAATCGCATTTTAGTCAGACATTAGTAAGCCCCATCTTTTGAGTTTCCTTCATAGCATGTATAACCCCATAAAACTCAGCAACCAGAGTAGGTTGAACTTCAAGAAACACAGAAAAAGCTCCAATAAATTTTCCCATACTTCCACGAAAAATACCTCTACAAGTAGCAAGACAGGATATCCCATAGTAGCCCCATCAGTGTTAATTTTAACACAGCCTGGTGAAGGAAAGTCTCACCTAACAGGAATAATTCAAACAAAAAAACCATAATAAATCATAAAGTCATATAGCATTTATTATCTCATTGTAAACTCCTATATGATTAGAAAATACCTTTTAATCTTTTTTAAGACTAACTAATATTTTTAATTTATCAAGAAACCTATAACTAATAAAAAAAATAATTCATTTATAAACTTATAATTAATAGACAATTTTATTCCATGATCTCTCGTATGTGTTAAAGAGTTAAATTCAGTGCTAATTTATATAAATGTCTTTAATAATAAAATAAGTATAATTTATTCTAAGTTTTAAAATAATAATACTTCAAATATTATTATGAATGACTCTAATTGTAATCTTACACTAAAATATTTATTCCGAAATGCATTTTAATAAAAGTTGAAAAAAAGAGAAAATTTGTAATATCTCTATTTTTATAAAATATTATGCATGTAATATCTAGTTAATATATAAACATATAATATTGTATCTCAAAAATATATTTCTTTTTATAGAAATTATATATATATATATATTAAAAAAATAAAACATTCTTATCCTCTAATTGTTTATTGATGAGCTCTATCACCTGCAATCTCGTATAATTCCGTGTAATTAACATGATTATCACATATTAAAGAAAACAAATACAAAACAAAGCACATGGTAAGCTAACTATTTTTATTCTTTGGATTCTAATATAAATTTAATTCATCAAATTCTCATAATTTGCACAAAATCATCATGTGTCTATCACAATCATCAACCACATTACTCCTATCAGATTTCCACTGACTCACGTACTCAAACACTTGACACTACTTTCGAAAGACTCATGTATTGAAATTAACATCCATATACATGCACATATCATACTACTCATTGTGAATCCATAATCAGTCAAATGATCTCATATGATAGGGTAAATTCATATGATTTGCTTTGATCAATTCTTTCAAACCTCAAAATCAGTCAAATGAACCTCATTCAACTCTCACCAACTGAATAACTTCATCTATATGATTCTATTATATCAGTAGAGTCAGGATCGTTTCATTAACAAGATACTCACAAATTAATATACCCTAATAACAATCTCAACACGGTATTTCCTTTCCTGAAAATACTATGTCTTGATCACACTTTCATCCTATTGCATACTTCATTAAACACATCAATACACCATTCAATCACATTATATTTTAAACTTTCTATACAATCCAAATATGTCTCAAAATTCACTTAAACACATAACTAAGTTCTTTCAATCATATTTTTAAATAAAATTTTGAATTTTCACTTAAAAACAACAAGCAATAATAAACTAGTCTTCCAAAAGAAAAAATAAAATTTTTAAGTTTTTTTACTAACTTGAGCGAAAATTTGCTCGCTTGGGCGAGAATGGGTCTCGCTCAAGCAAAAATCATCTTGCTTGAGCGAGAGTAAACACGATAGCATAACACCCCTAAAATTTTCCCCATTTTCGACTGAGCGAGATTCTTTCTCGCTTGGGCGAAAATGGACCGAAGAGTACTCCATCTTTTCATTCTATTATTGCTTGAGCGAGAATTATCTTGCCTGAGTGAGAATTATCTCGCCTGAGCGAGATATGCAGAAAAAATCTGCAGAATTCTGCTTAAATTCATCATTCATAGTCAAACAAAAACAAGAGTAACTTACACTGTATCAACTAAACAAATCAACAAAATTTTCAGATCCAAACAAAAACATCTACCATAAATCATCCGTATCAAAATCAACCTATTCACGTTTTATTTCAAATAATACTCTGCATTACTCATAAACAATGCAAACAAAATTTGGAATTGGTGACCACGTCCACCCCACATCTAGATCTTCTAACATTGGGTTCTATTTGAAATTAAAACTAGTTTCTCTTATCTTAACTTGAGCAAATGTTCACTAAGAACTATAAATCCTAAAATTGTTCTAAGGGTAGCTTAACCCTCATAACAAAATCCTTATAAAAAATCTAACTAAACATAGACAAACCTATCAAGTTCAAAATTTGATTCAAATAGAATAGCAAAAATGAACTTATTTATCAAAAATATTGATCGGACAATCTTGTAGTCTCTAATGCCAGGAGTCTAATGACGAACTTCGATCGTCAAACTGATGAGTGTAAAAGTCAAAATCTTATAAGAAAGGAAGAGAAAAGGAAAAGAAAAGTTTCAGAGAGATGATAGTTCTTTTAAAATGAAACCTAAATCACTGAAAATTCTATTTATAAATTTTTTTATTTTAATAATAAAATATTCAAATATTATTTAAAATATATTACTTTTACTCAAGTTTATTTTTTAAATCCTTACAAGGATATATAATATAAGACTTTTGTCATGATGTAATAATAAGTACGATCTAAAAGCATTTATAAAATAAACAGGATTAACTTCAAAATAAAAATAACAAAATTAATTATCTATAACATATAAATGATTATTGTACACTTTTTAAAAATACATTTTTATACTTAAAATTTACTTTATCATTCAAATCAAACCAACTCTTCTAAGTTTATTTTAAAATATCATTCTTGAATATAAATTAAAAATCCAACATCATTTTCAAAATCAATTCTACTAAAATATAAACACAAACATAACCTTGATAATTTGACGTAAGAAAAGTAATACATTTCAGTTGACATTTGAAGTTTTAAACCCACAATTTAGTTGTGAACAATATAAACTATTTAAAATGGTTTCAACTTAAAAATTACAAATTCCCATCACATTCAAAATTATATATACACTTTCTATAGCTCGTCTTAACTATGTTTGCTCTTGCACTTGGAAATTTCAAAGCTTTACCAATATTATTACACTCTTAGTAGGTAACAATTTTTTCACGATATTACCATATATATGTCGTTCAGGATAATATACTTTATATTATTAAATATATAATAACCATGCGAAAAAATATATATGTATGTATGGTCAAATATTTCGCTGAGCTAGTAATGTAAAAATTAAATAATAATTATTGTACTATATATATTTATTGTGAAGAAGAAAAGACTTAAATATATTTTTAGTTTTTCAAATTTATATATTTTTAATTTTATCATTTTAAACTTAAAGTTAATAAAAAAATGTTTTAATCTCTATCTTCAAATACCATTAAAAACATTTGAAAAAAGAAATTACATATCTAATATAGTGTTTGATAATAAGAATATAAACTTAAAATAAATTATTAAATAAACAGTTCATAGTTTATTTACAATGTAAACTAAGTTCCGTATTACAAAATCTAGTTATGGGAGACTTTGGAAAGGTAAGACCAGCGGATAACATAACTCTTGATGTTACGGGCATGGGTGACATAGTGTCAGAGGTACTTATGGCACTGGGAGCACGGGTCATACTTCAGCCGAGGTTCCTAGACGACATCGGGTTTGGAGAACCAGTATTCTAGTTGTTGAAACATCTCCAAAAAATTTCTTGTTGAGTATGGAGTATGTTTGTTCTTAGGCTATTCTAGAATTCGACAGTTTGTGTAAGTGGGAGCCGGTAGGAACAGAGGACGGGTCAGTGACAGTTTCACTCATGACGAACGTGTTGAAACTCAGGGGAGTTTCAACGAAATTTTCAAGATGATTAAGAAGGTTGGTGACAATTAGTGGTGGAACATTGAGTTCCATTGACAGATTATAGAAGTACATGTACACAGTTGAAGCGCAGGTGAACATTGTTTAGTGGCTTCAAGTGGGAGATTGTTAAGTGTGAAGCCAGGACCAATTGGGTGGGCTGACTAGACACCATGTTTTAGTTAGTGGGCTTAATTATTGTGTCCCCTCTATAATCTCTATTTAAGAGATCTTTGTGCTTGTAATGAAATTGTAACAAACAAAATGAAAACCTAATTAGTTGCTCGTGGATGTAGGTTGCAGATTGGCGACCGAACCACGTTAAATCTTGTGTTATTTGTTTTCTATAGTTGATTCGTGATTGTGTGTTGCTTCCGCGTGCGTTTTTTCCATCAAAGGGAAGCTAACTTTAATTTCTAGTAGTACCCTAGGATAGAAGATCTGGATGTGGAGCGGATGTGATCCCAATATTCAATTTATCTTGCAAGGATATTGTTTGTTTATATGTTGTTTAAATTTTTAAAAATATTACATTTTGATGGTTTAGTATTTAAGTGTTATTCTTTTATATGTTAAATAAGATTTTAAATATAGTGGATTGTGTTTTGAATGATATTGTATGAAATTGAATTTATACATTTGGAATAATGTATGGACAAATGTTTGTTTGTGTATGAAGTATCGATGTCTATGTGGTAAGAGAGATATTTGAGCTTCACTAATGATCTAAGTCACATAAACTAAGAATCAGGTGGTGAGAAGCTTATGAGGGAGTTCATGCACACTGAGACATATGAGATGCATGCTTTGGGTTGTATTGAACTTACCCTGGTCCTTTTTGTTGGATTCGCTGATAATCTTTAGATCAAATGTTAGTCTTTGGTAGAATTTACTTAATACGGGTCTTCCGGAAAACGTCAGTTCTTATTCTGTTTGTTCAATATTTTGGATGTGTAGATCCATGTGATGTGATTTTTATGTTGGGATTTGAAGAAGATTGAATAATTGAGAAATTGATCAATGTAATTTAATTTTCTTTTTTTATTTAATTGTGTATATTATAAAATTTTATTTTTACTAGCTTACCCTTGCTTTTCTTATTATGTTTGAACTGCAATGACAATGACAATACTATGTACACGAGCAGATGATTATACAGGTACAAGAGAATTTGAAAGGCTTTAGAGTTTGTTTTGAGCTATGAATAGTAAATATTTTTATTTCTATGAGTATTAATCATGGGTTAAGAATGTTTTGGAAAACTTTAAACTGATATAAAAACCAATAGAACTTGTATTATAATAGTTAGCGGTATTTTCGGGTGTTACATTCATTTTTCGTTGAAACTTGTTCTCGTATATTATTACTATAATATAATTTAGTTTTTGTATATAAATATTAAATTATATTTTTCAAACTCATATATTATTACTAGAATATAACTTGGTTTATCTATAATGATTAAATTATAATTTAATGATAATACACATGGACCAAATTGTATTTTAATAATAATTAGTAGAAATCTATCTGAAATATAAAGATAAAAAACATTTTAAGTATTTTGTTGTTATGTATATAAATCAAGGTTAAGAAAGAATCCCATTAAAGAAAGTGTACCGGTCGGTACCGGACGACCGCGTTGTCCGAATTAAATTATCTTATTACGCAAGGAACATGGTTATACGTGGGACAAACGGTTACAATTCCCACTGAGTAACAAACACACGTGAGC
>Ga0123342_1008798_pt1 | contig 12475 bp, 12 predicted proteins | sample Turbeawhitnodule_FD_89960 | JGI IMG/M metagenome (GOLD analysis project Ga0123342, IMG submission 89960) | Root nodule microbial communities of legume samples collected from Mexico - Turtle bean Mexico white nodule | ecosystem: Host-associated > Plants > Roots > Nodule | place: Mexico: Nepantla... | reverse complement strand
CCTATGGCGCCTTTCTTGTTTCTTGTGGTTGCTGAAGGTTTAGCTGGTTTAGTGAGACAAGCGTCTAAGCAAAATATGCTAACAGGTGTGAAGGTGGGAAGGAGGGAAATTGTATGTAGCATGCTTCAATTTGCAGATAACACTCTCTTCTTATGTGAGGATTCTTTCCTTAATGTATTCACTATAAAGACGATTCTTAGATGCTTCGAACTAGTTTTTGGTTTGAAAATCAACTTCCACAAATCAAAATTGGCTGAGATAAATGTTGATAGGTTTACCTTGGAAACCTACGCCAAGACTCTTAATTGCAACACAATGAGGATGCCTTTCAAGTACTTGGGGTTAGAAGTAAGAGGTAACCCGAGGAAGGTACAATTCTGGGAACCGATGGTCAATAAAGTTAGTGCTAGAGAGAGAATCAGGAATATCCAAAGAAGTTTTTTATGGGCGTGGGGTAGAGATAATAGATCTATACCGTGGGTAAGTTGGGGGAACATTTGTAAACCCCTTGAAGAAGGTGGTCTTGGAATCAAGGATGTCAGGAAGTTTAACTATGCTTTAATGGAGAAATGGAAATGGAGGTTGATGAGTGACGAGAAAGGGAAATAGAAAGATATTCTGGAGTCCAAATACTCAGCGACATCTGGTAATGACCATGCACGACCTTGCTACCATTCTTGGTGGTGGAGAGATTTAGAAAAAATATGTATGGAGGGTAATGGGGAAGGCTGGTTCCAACAAGCTGTTACATGGAATGTCAGATCTGGGGACTTAGTGCGCTTTTGGGAGGATCTGTGGGTTAATAACAAAAGTCTCAAGGAGTTAAATCCTAGATTATTCTCTCTCTCTCTCAACCAAGGGATGAAGGTGGGTGAGACTGGATTCTGGGACAGTTATGGGTGGCATTGGCACTTAAATTGGAGAAGGGAGAGATTCCATTGGGAATCCATTTTGAAGGATGAATTATCAGAAGTTTTATCTAGGGGTGTTATGCACAAGGATTCTAAGGATTTTATTTCTTGGAATAGGGATCCAAAAGGTTTTTTCTCGGTAAAATCAGCATATGGCCTTTTAGCTAACCAAGGAACCAAACCAAGTAATGATGTTTTTAGGCTCTTATGGAATACCAAAGCTTTCCCAAAAGCTTTAATAATAGCTTGGAGAATCCTCCTGGACAAAATTCCAACTCGTTAGAATCTTGTGGTACGAGGGATTATGGTGAATTCTCCTTTGTGCGTTTTATGTAACCAGTCAGTAGAAACTACCCAGCATCTGTTCTTGGATTGTACCTTTGCTTATCCTGTCTGGACGCTATGCTCTACATGGATAGGTGTTCTAGGTGCATACAATAAGGATATATGCAACCATTTTCTGAATTTCCATCTTTCTAATATGTCCGAGAAGCAGAACCAGGTCTGAAAAGGAGTGTGGGTGGCCATTCTACGCTACATATGGGAGCACAGGAACAATGTGATCTTCAGACAAGGGGTCCCTGACCATGAGGAAGCCTTTCAAGCAGCTCAACTTATGTCCTGGCTTTGGTTGAAACATAGGGAAGGGTCATTCTCATATGCTTTTTCTGATTGGCTCTTAAATCCAATACAATGCATGTTGTGTGTACGCTGATTATTCATGGCAGAACAGGTGGTTTCCGAAGGTCTGTTCACATCAAAACTGAACCAAGCAGGGTCTCCATGTGGGTTTTTGATAGAAAGACGCCATAATTGAATTGGGTTCGTTGGTGACGTTAGGTGTCCTATTTGGGCTTCGGTGCTGCTGCAAGTACGGTGCTATCACTAGGATGGGCAGGGGAACCTGGTTAGGATGCTCTTTTATCAGTTTCGGTTGGCTGGCTACACTAATTTTATGAGGATTCAGAGTCATGCTGGAGATAACCAAGAAATGGGGCTGGTTGGACCCCTAATTATTTTGTATTCTTGTGCTGGTTTGGTTTTGTTTATCTGGTGTCTTTGTGGGATATAAATGCTGCTTTGGCCTTCACAAGTTGTGTCTGTCTTAGGCAACAAGCCTTATGTTGGTGCTAGACTTTCTTTTGGGAGTTGTTAGCAGTTGGAGGAAGTATGAAATAAGGTATGCTTGGTTAGGAAGTCTTATGGAACGAGAAGACTTAAGTTAAACTTTTTCATAAGTGGTTATAACAAGAAAGATGGTTTGGTTGCACTGATGGAGCCCCTGTTTGAGCAATGTTACTTTGACACCGAACCAACCAAGGCAATTGCCGAAGGTGGAAAGATTATTAAAATAGTAGGCTCGGTGTTGTTGGAGTGGTGGGAGTGTGCTGATTTGGGTGGTGTATGGGAAGGATGGAATGTGCAAGTTGTATGTACATTTATTCACGTGAGCTGGTTTTGCTTTTTAGGGGCCTTTTTGCTGCTGTGCTGAGGAAATGGACCCTGACTCATGCTTATTGTTATGAGCCTAAGCTTGATGAAAAGATTAGGCTTGCCTTGTTGGTTATTCCGGGTGTATCATGCATTTTTATTTTTCTGTTTTAATTGTTTTTTAAACTTGTTGTTGATGGTTATGTATAAGGGTTGAGACACCCCTAAAGTGGCCCCTTTAATTTATTTAATTCTTTGCTGATAAAAAAAAAACATTTCTACTATAGATTCTCGCAATTAGATTTTTTTTTTATTAGATCCTATTTTTATGAAGTATTATTAAAACAACAAATTATAAATCTTGATCACACGCAAAACCGTGACAGTTGTTTGCTAAGTCATTCTAGCTATCATAATGTTTCTTAAAGAAAATATTTAGTATTTAATGTTGTGTGGATTTTATTCAATGCATCATTATGCTCATGCCGCGTTAACATACAAAACTATGAAGATGAAAATTTAAAGTGAAAACTCTCAACTGGCATAAAAAAGACTTTAACGAATCTTTTCTCAACTTAGTATCTAAAGGAATATTTCTAGTTGTAGAAGAATTAAACAAGTGATCAAAACTACAAAATGCTATCAGTTTTATTACTCAAAACTCTAATTGCCTAGATCTTCACGTGAACATTATTCATGTTCAAATAACAATAGAGTGATTAAATCTTGTATCTATAGTAAGATGACACCTCCTTCTAATAAGAAAAGTCTTTGTGATCTTTTAGATCACTCCAATCTTTTACCAAATCCTTAGTTAGAAGTAGATGTTTTCCAAATAATACTCGTGTTTAGCCAAATGTGATTATGATCTAATGAATACTTAGAGTCCTACCCAAAAGTGGTTATGTTCCAAAAAAAAATACTTTATTTTAGTTAGAAGGATCTATGTTCCAAACAATACTTGATTTTATCTAGGAGTAATTGTATTCCAAAAAAATACTTAATGGTTCACTAGGAGTGGTTAAGGTTCAAACAATACTTGAGTTTCTAGTTGGGAGAGGTTCTGTTCCAAATAATACTAGGGCTTTTAGTCCGGAGTGAATATTTTCAAATAATACTTAGGTTGTTTCAGTTGGGAGTGGTTGAGTTCCAAATAATACTTATTTGTATTTTTGCAACATTAGTTTGTTTAGTGAAACTAAATTAGTTAATTGGAAATTGGACATAGTTTGTTATTTACGGATGAACCAATATAAAAGTATGTTGGATAAATCATTCTCATCTCAAATTTTCTTAAATTGCATGTTATTAATATTTATCTAACTTAAGATGGGAGTCTTGCTAAAAACAAGCACTACTAGAAATCATTAATTATAAACCAATTTTAGAGACAAAAAATTATTAGTTCTATAGTGACTAAATTAGATACTATTTTATAGACTAAAAGAATTATTGGTATCTAAATTAGTTTTTAAATTAGTTTCTATTATTGATAAATAGTTTCTAAATTGGTACCTAATTAGCTACCTAAGTTTTAGCTACCAATTATTTAGATTCTAAATTTGGTATCTAAAACCTTGGTACCTAATTAGATACCAATTTAGAAACTATTTATCAATAATAAAAGCTAATTTAGATACCAATAAGTTTTTTAGTCTCTAAAATAGTATCTAATTTGTCAATATAGCAACTAATTATTTTTGTCTCTAAAATTTGTTTCTATTTAATGATTTCCTTGTAGTGTAGCTTTAAAATGGATTTTTGACAGTGCGCCTATCAAACCTACAAGTACGTTTGACAATCTTCACAAGACAATATCCTTTAGAAAATACAGTTTAATAGATCATCTATCAAGTATAAACTTCATTTTTCAGTACTAAGCTTTGTGCAAAAGTTTCAAAAAGTCTTAAAATACAATTCAACCCTATGTACTTGTGTTTTCACCCTTTGTTTTTTCGGTTGGATTAGAACAATTCTCTGCTCAGCTATGCTTTCTATCAGAATAAATGGCAGTTTGGTCGGTTTTTTTCCTTGTACTAGAGGTGCCAGACAAGGTGACCCTTTGTCTCCTCTACTTTTCTGTCTTGCAGAGGAAGTTCTTAGTAGAGGTTTCTCTAAGCTTGTGAATGATAAAAAGATTTTACATATGGCTAGTCCGCAAGATTTTCTCACTACCTCTCATATTTTATATGCTGATGACATTTTTGTTTTTTGTAGGGCGGATAATAAGTCTCTTAGAAATTTAAGTATTTTTCTTAAAACATATGGTGATTTTTCGGTTCAATATGTTAATAATTCTAAGAGTAGGTTTTTTTTACCATGGATAATTCTGCAAGATTTGTCACCAAAATATAGCGTATTCTTTCTTGTAGTCATGGTTATTTGCCTTTCACTTATTTAGGAGTGTCTATCTTTGTTGGTGCTCCAAAGTGTCGATTTCTTCAACCTTTGACTGATAAAGTCAAATTGAAGCTAACATCTTGGAAAGGTAAATCTCTTAACATGATGAGTCGAATTCAGTTGGTCAATACGGTGGTTACTGGACTTCTAACTTATAACTTTAATTTGAATAAATGGCATGTTTCTCTTCTTAAGCAAGTTGAGCAGTGGTGTCAAAATTTTATTTGAACTGGTGATATTCTAAAAAAGGCATAGCTAACTTTAATTGGGCTACGATTTGTTCTCCTTTTGTAAATGGAGGTTGAAGATTATTAACCTTCACAATGAAAATAATGCATATCTTCTTAAGTTTGCTTGGAACTTTGCTTATAGCAACAGACCTTGGTCTTTGCTCTTAAAAGCTAGGATTCTTAAATCGAAATACGAGTTTAGAAGGGTTTATAGATCCTCATCTCTTTGACCTGGAATTAAGTAGTTTTATTTTATTATACTTTATTATACTTCTTGCACTGTTGGTATATGTTCTTTTATTAATTTTTGGAATGATAAAAGTGTTCTACTACTTTTTTAGCAAATATTGTAGGGTTATCTGATGGTGCTAGCATTCCGGATACCGTCTCTCAGTTTTAGATAGGATGTGATTGGAATATTCCATTATCTTTACAGCAGATGCCTCATCTTTTTAGTCATATCATGGTTAGGGAGGAACATCATATTCCTAATTGTATTCTACATGAGTCTGGTCATTTCACTCTTAAATCGGCTATGACTTTTTTCTTGGAACCAGGAGTTCCTTGTGGTTGGGGTAGATTTATTTGGTCATTATATATTTCGCCTTCCAAAACTCTTGTACTTTGGAAAGTTTTTCATGGTTGTCTCCCTACATATCAGCATATTCAGAATAAAGGTTTGCATATTTGTTTTATGTGTACACTTTGTGAAAAGAACGAGGAATTTATTCAACATTTATTTTTTAAATGTTCTAATGTTTTGCATATTTGGAGTTGAGTTCGACAAATTTTTCTTACTTCATCATTTCTCTAATAAGGATGATCTTTTCTATTTTATTCAGAGTGATGGTAGTCCTTTGGTTAAATTGATTAAGCTTGCTATGATAACTTTTTCTATTTGGATGATATGGCGTATAATGAATTATGCTCGATTTTAGGATAAGATTGAGGCTATTTCGGTTATTAAATATTTAACTTGTCTAGGAAAATTCATCTAAAGCTTCAATGAAGAATGGTGTGTTGGATTTCGGTGTAATTAAGTTTTTTGGTATAAATACTTGTATTGGTAAAGTTCTCTGTCCTTCTCCTGTTAGATGGGAGTTTCCTTCACTAGGTTGGGTTAAAATTAACACTGATGAGGCTGCTAGGGGATATCTTGGTCTTTCTACTTTTTCCGTGGGAGTATGGGGGAATTTATTGGAGCCTTCTCTGCGTTTCTTGAAGTTCAAACTGTTTTGGTTGTTGAGTTTTATGGAGTTATACAAGCTATGAAAGAAGCTTAAAAGATGGGGCTTACTAATGTTTGGCTGGAATGTGATTATGTCTTGGTTTGTGCTGCGCTTACTGCTAGGACAAATGTTTTGTGGATGCTTCGTAATCGATGGAATACTTATCTTAATTACTGTAGGAAAATCATGTTTAGAGTTACTCATGTTTTTCGTGAAGGGAATGCATGTGCTGATAAGTTGGCTAATTTAGAATTTATAGATAGAGAATCATTTCATTGGTATAATAGGCTTCCATCTATTCTGTTCTTAGAATTCTTTATGAATGTGTATAGTCTACTTATGTATCGTTCTTGTTAACATATGAGTTTCTTATATATATAATGTGTAAATGGATAACTAAGTTTAAATGGATCACACTGATCATGGTTTTGAAGTCTGTAATTTGAAATTTTGATGTTAGAAACAATTTCAAAGAAATGCCATAATTGCAATGATAATACCGTTGCACCCTTCAAAACCTTAAAATTTAAATCCTAATTGCAAATGAAGACAGGGATGGAAAAATTTCAAAAGAAAAGTGATGAAAAGAAAAGAAGAGGATGTGATTTGTGTTTACCTGAAAAGATGTGTGTTGTGCAATCTTCTTCCTCCACAAACCTTCAAGGACTGAGATAATGTTGTCTGCAATTAGAGTTTAAATGCAGCATACCCCATAGAGTAACCTTTTATCTCTGAGCTTCTCTTCTTTGTTGTTTTGAGTAAAACCTTGGAACACTCTTGAATCTCATACTCATCCATTTCAACACGCATTTCTCCTAACAAAGAAAAAGCATCTCTTAGTTTTCTTTACAACTTTTGCTTTAAACATCATTCTTTTATTTAGCCAATCATTTTCCTGTTATTGGCCCCACATGTTTTTTTTTGTATTATTATTATTAAGGTAAAAGTAGAATTATTTTATAAACAAACTTTTATCCTAGAGTGATTTGAATAAAAAGAAATAATTAAAAACCATTCGACCGTTTTTATCATAAAAATTAACTAGCAATATAATATTTAAATTTCAAGATTACTCATCCATACATTTAACTAACAACCTAGTTATTTAATACACTATTTTTTTATTAAATAACAACTAAATTTAAAAATAAAAAATAAATAATTATTATATAAACTAAATTATTTATTATTTTAGATATAAAAAATTATTGATATTTAAAATGATTTTTATTATTAATAAAAATTTATAAAATAGTTTTTAAATTTGTATTTAAATTAACTATTAAGAATTTAACTACTAATATATTCTAAACTAGTTTATAAAAAATTAATAGAAACTAATATAAAATATAAAGTAGTAAATAATTAAAACTTTGATAGTTAATGGTTATATACTAATTTAGAAAATATTTTATAAATTTTTATTAATAATATAAATTACTTTTAATATCTATAATTTTTTTAATTTATAAAATAATTTTTAATTTAATGAAATAGTAACTAATTATTTTAGTTTCTCGGAAATGAAAAAAAAAAATTCAATAAAATTTTCTTAGTGAAAAGAAAATAACTAGGTCTTTGAAAAGGCTTTTTCCATTTTAAGCACATAATATCCCTTCATAAACTGTCTCTCGTTTTATTTTATTTTTTTTTTTTCAAGTACTATTGCCTAAATTTAATGGATTTCAATTGAATTAAATGTGACGTGTCATTATATTAATTAAGAGATGAAAAATGTTCAAATAATTAATTTCTGTAATATCATACTAAAATTGGATTTTTATTTAGTAATTTAAAATCAATTTTTTTTTTATCAATAAAGAATGAATTAAAATTAAACAAGTATCCCAATTCTTATAAAACTACGAAAGAAAAAAAGACAATTAAGCCAAAACAGAATCAAAGAAAAACAACAAAAAGTTTGCTACAAGGTTGCTGCAAGATTATGCAGAAAATTCTGCAGCAGAAAGAACCAAAATACAGCAGCCCCTACCCCATATGACAGCACAAGACCCATGAAAGTTAACTCTTACATTAATTTTTCAGCAAATAAACCACAAACCATATTACCACCTATATTCAAACAGAACTTCTGATAAACTTTCCCACACAACCGCTCCTCCTACACCCATCTTCCACTGCTTCCTACTTATTCCTCACCAAAAGTCATCACTTTCAGCAGCTTTGTAAACAGAGGCTGGAGTTCATAAGCCAATCCGAGAGAGCAAAATTAAAGGAAGATATCCTGTGCTTCAACCTTAGCCAAGACGATATCTGAGCTGAGTGAAAAGTTTCCTTAGCATCGGACCCCTGCTTAAAAACTACTACATTTCTCTGTTTCCAAATATACCGAACAATGGTTATCCACATTCCCTTCCAAATCGTATTCTGATTGGAAGACAAGAATACTGAGTGAAAGTTCTCAAAATGATGTTTGATATCATTATGTTGTACAAACAAGATACCAATCCATTTATAACAGGGATACCACACTCGTTGTGCATAAATACAATCAAGAAACAAGTGGTGTGAAGATTCTTTTGCTGCTTTACAGAGCACACATACTGGAGATATACCCACCATACCTCTCCTGATAAGGTTATTACTAGTTGGTAGTCTGTCAAGCAGAATCCTCTACGCTGTGATTAAAGCCTTAGGCATCGCTTTTGCTTGCCATAAGAGGTTAAACACATTGTCTGTAAAGCCTCTAGGATGGTTACTCAAGCTCGTATAGGCAGATTTCACAGAGAATACTCCTGTCGGGTCCCCTTTCCATACAATCTGATCCATCTTTTCCTTATCCATGTTTCCTCTACTAATGAGATTAAGCATTTCTCCCTCCATAATGAATTCCCAATCAAACCTCACCTTCCTCCAACTTAACCGCCATATCCATCTAGAAACCCCCAAAAACCTACCTCCCCCACCTTCTTCCCTTGGTCCAAAGATACGAAATACAACCTAGGATATAAGAAGCTGAGTTTATAGCTGTTTTCCACCCACGCATCCTCTCACAATCTAACTTTGTCCCCTGAACCAATTTTTCAAGCTATCTTTTCATGAACCCATCCATCTCCTTCATCCTCACCACATACCTTATTCAAGTCTGGCCACCAGCTTGAGTGATATTTTGTAAAGACTTGATTTCTTCTTGTTTTGTTATCATATTTAGAGACAAGAATGTCTTTCCACTTCCCTTTTTCCTCGATCAGAAGTCTCCATTTCCATTTCACTAAAAGTGTATGATTAAACTTTTGAATATCTTTTATCTCTAATCCTCCTTCCTTCATGGGCTTACACACAATCTCCCATTTAACCCAGGAGATACACTTTTGATCACTGCCCCCAAACCCAAAGAAAACTCCTAGCAATGAAGAAATATATTTTTATAATTTATTTTTTTATTAAAAAAGTGAGTTTCTGATTTTTATATTATTTACTGTTCATGACAATTTTATGTTGTATTTCTTTCATTTTTAAAATTATACTTAATTTTCTGCAAATCCTTAACTTGCACTTCACGGATAAAATTTGTTATAATTTATTTTATTTGTCATGTAAACATTTTTTTTTAATTTAAACTATGACATGTAATCATATTTTTATAGAATGTTATATGTTCATTGGTCATATCTTATATTTTATATAATAAATAATTTTTTGAATTTTTAAAGTATATACAAAATATTCTTAGAAAAAGTTACAAGAAAAACGAGAATTTTAATTTCTATCACAAATGGTCAAAGCTTCAGTTTTACATGAAAATTTACATACAACAAGCTCACATCCACTGCATCACACAATAATGAATGTTATAAAATAAAGAAATACAAACTTCCGTAATGTGAATAGTAAAAGATGAACAAACAAACGCTAAAACAAATGTGACTATTAACTTCTAAAGAAAAGTGTTGCCATAAAATTGAATCTATGTAAATGATTTATTTTTATGAAGTTAAAAAATCTAAAATTATAATAAAAAAATTTATTATGCAAAAATTGTGTAGCTTAACCAACACTTTTTTATGCCGCTCAAATTCGGGCAAACATATCGATCCTGTTTTGCTGCATGATTTTTGGGTACATAGTGAGAAAGAATACTCATTTGTCATATAATCAAGTGTCTCTTGAGCATCTTTAAAAAATCTACACTAGACAATATTTTTTTAAGCTGCTAAATCTCATTTTAGTTAACGACACTTACTTAAGCCACTAAACCTCACTCTAGTTAAGTTTGCTTAACTAGAGTTATGGTAACTTAAGGAGCAAGTTACCTTCATACTCTTCATTTATAAAGAACTCAAATGCACACCGTATTTAGATTTGCACTAATTGAACAAAGTATTCATAATTGAAACTCATTTTCTCTCCTAAATCTCCCTTTTCTAGAGAGCCTTCTTGGCCTAGTGAAAACCATAAAAAGTTGGTCTTACCTCTTTCTACCTCCTCACACCTAAATCACTCGCAAACTTCACCAATTCACTCTCAATCTCCTTACAAACCTTCAACCATTTCGCTGCCACTCCAATGCATCTCCTTGGATTGCATCAACTTTAAGAAAATACATAACTCTCTCTAATTTTTTGAACTCAAGTATGGTCTTGGACTATCTATAGACACACTTGACACTACAAACGCACGTAGGGACGGATCAAAGTGAATCTAGTTCTTCCCACAATATTTTGGAAACTGTGTAATACTCAGAGATGCTCCTCTCTCCCTACTTGATCGAGTTTATTTCTTGAAGAAGGAAAAATGTGCGGAAATGGTTGCTTTTGGAAAATCTCTCCTTCCCATATATCTCTTGCGTTATCGATATAAATGGTTATTTGAGCGATTTTGAGTGACAAGACTTCGAGTTATCCAAGAAAACACGATAACGTTGCAATCTCTCCATTGACAAATTTGAATTTGTTCCTCGAGAGCAGAACCCTTTTCATCGCACGACTCCATAAATAATAGTTACTACCATCAAGTTGAGATGAAACCAACACGGCTCGCGGATTCTCTCCGAAGTAAAATAGTAGAGACTTACTACATCTTGTGGGAGTCATCGATAGTCATGGTAAAAGATAGAAACAAGAAGACACAAGAACAAAAAGAAGGGATATCAAAGTGACACATGTCAAAGCGGGTTTAACCCGCTTTGATATCATAAAGGATTTCATGGATTTAAGAAGAAAGGAAAAACAACATGAAACTTTGTATTCATGTCATTATGCATGTATACACACCAATAAAGTTTTATATAAAATACACACCAGTAAAATTTTATATAAAATACAAAGGAGAGAAGCACTTGGCATCATAAAAGAGGAAGCATATAGAAAAGTACATAAGAAAACTAAAGGTCCAACAAAACAAAAATTATAAAAAAGAAAGATTATAAGAGCATCTTCACTCGTGTAAGAGAAAAGTTATTAATATTTTTGTTCCTCCGCAATACACAATAGTTTTTTTTACCTTCAGTCCATGTATTTTTTAGTTCATGCCAATATAGTACTTATGTATATGTCAATTTTTATTTTAAATCCAACCACATTAGTTTCATGTAATTATCGTCAGTCACTTCAAAAAAATTTAACAGAAACTAAAAAACAACTTTTTAAAAGTACAGAACGAAGAGATACGAATAAAAGGCATGGAACAAAAATAAAAATATAGCTAGGAGGGAAAATAGTTAACAAGGTTTAAAATAGAGGTTTAACAAAACGTTTTTAAACTTATTAAATATTGTTTAATGTTTTTTCAATGATTTTGACAAAAATGATATTGAAATAATGTTATAAACTGATTACAAATAAATTGAGCTGTCGTGATGTTTTTCTAAACTGTATTTATACCTTTTACTTTTTTCCATTACAACATTAACCTCTTATGTGAGAAATGATATCAAAGCTTTTAAAACTTTAAGCGATATTTGCATAAAATAAAAAGATTCGGCGATGGTGTTAACGCGCTTCCATGACTACTAAGGAAGTACTTTCATTGCTTTTGTGTCTGTACAGATCATCTCTTTCACTGTGTTGCATTATTGCTTTCTCTTCTTCTAACAGTTAACCTCATCAATTCCTTCCATGGAATGGCGTCTTCATCATCCAAACTCCCATGGATGTACGATGTGCTCATCAACTTTAATGGAGAAGACGTTCAAAGGAAATTTGTTTCTCATCTCGATTCTGCCCTCTCTGCTGTTGGCTTCACCACTTTCCTTCACCACCCCAATGCACTCCACCCAATTCACATCCAACAACCTATTCTCAATCTCTCTCGT
>Ga0123342_1008797_pt1 | contig 12480 bp, 14 predicted proteins | sample Turbeawhitnodule_FD_89960 | JGI IMG/M metagenome (GOLD analysis project Ga0123342, IMG submission 89960) | Root nodule microbial communities of legume samples collected from Mexico - Turtle bean Mexico white nodule | ecosystem: Host-associated > Plants > Roots > Nodule | place: Mexico: Nepantla... | reverse complement strand
TTTTACCACCTTCAGAGTGCCATACGCGGTGCTCAGAGACGGAGGTGAACAGTTTTGGTGTTTCTTGCTGGCTGACTTGAGCGTCGGAGTGCAAACGGCCGCTAGGGCGCCTCTTTGTCCTCTCTTTTTTGCAGGAATCCACGGGTAATCAGTGGGAAGGAGTCCCTAGCTGACGGTTGAGGTCGCGCACGAAGACGTCCCGCTCAACCGAACGGAACAGGGATTAAACCCATACACAACCTCAAAAGGGGTGTGAGAAGTAGTAGAATTAACTACTCGGTTATAAGCAAACTCAATATGAGGAAGTAAATCCTCCCACACCCTAGGGTTCCCAAAAATAAGGCATCTTAACATTTGGGCCAAAGTTCTATTCACCACTTGTATTTGACCGTCAATTTGGGGATGGCAAGTAGTAGAAAACATGAGTTTAGTATCAAGTTTTCCTCAAATGTCTTCCAAAAGTGACTCAAAAACTTCTAGGAAGCCCATGCAATCTAACAACTTCCTTAAAGAAGAGATTGGCAATATTACAAACATCATCTATTTTGTGGCATGGAATAAAATGGGTGATTTTTGGAAAACAAACAACTACCACAAAAATAGAATCCATGCCCTTAGATGTCTTGGGAAGATCCCAAATGAAGTCTATAGAAATGTCTACCCAAGGCATGTCCGGGATGGGGAGAGGGGTATATAATCCATTAGGTTGAACCTTAGACTTAGCTTTTCGACATGCTATGCATTTATCAGAGAAGTGTTAGAATGTATGGCTTTAAACTAGAGGGGGGGTGAATGGTTTAAAGAGGGTTTTAGCAAACTTTTAAGTCAAGAATGAAATTACTTCGAGAAACAGTTTGCCAAAACACAAAGCAAAAAACACAGCACCAGAAAAACAATCGGTTGTATCGTAGAAACAATCGGTTGTTTATACCAATTCACAAATATCAAAACTGAATTTAAAGAGATTAAGGATAGAGAGAATGCACACAGAGGTTTATACTGGTTCATTCTAAACCCAGAGCTACATCCAGTCTTCCCAGAAACTACCGGGGAATCCACTAAGCAATCAACCCTAGATCACTTACAACACAGCCAAAGAAGTGACCTTGATCCCCTCAAGACACACACTTCCTTTGGTCAAGCACAACAACACTAAGAATGTTGATCTTTATCCCCTCAAGAACACACAACACTTCTCAACAATACTCAAAAAGTTTCTTTCAACAGATACAAAGGATAACACTTGTTACAGAACAAATCTGAAATCAATACAAGATGAAAATCCTATCTCACATTCTTTGATCAATGCAATCTCTAAGCAATTCTCAACTTTTCAAAAACTCAAAAAACTTGAAAAACTCAAATCTGTTTTTTTTGTATTTAAAACAAAGTTGTTTGTTGCATAATCTTAACAAACTATTAATTGCATTTAAACATTGGTCAAAACATTAATAACTGGAGCGCATACAGTTAGAAAATCATTTAATGCTCAGTCAAAGCACAAAACAGATTTCTGTTATGGTACCAAAACAAACAATCGGTTGTTTCCACGAATCAATTGGTTGTTTTGGTTTTGACAGCAAGTCAACCATTGAAAACAGTTTTCAACCTTTCTAAAAACACCTAAGTATAAAAGAATCGGTTGTTTCGACAAAACAATAGGTTGTTTTTCACTTAGTTTGAAAAACACTTTTCTTTTAAAAGGATTGAGAATGCTTATGCTTTGGATTCAATCAAGAGTGGATTATACATAAAGTCTACCCAGATCCTATCTAAAAGACAGCTCAGCAACAACAAGCACATCCATCCTTTCATCAACCTTCAAAGGGTTTGGATTCTTCAAAGTTTGAACACACTTAGTTCAACAAGAAGTTGTGTACAAATTTTTGTTGAAAATGAAGCTTTGATGACCCAAAATCTGTGAAGAAAGCTTGTAGCATGTGCTGTTGTTGTTAGGGATTAGCTTTAGGATGTTTAGAATTTGTAAGATTCATTCTTAAACCAAAGCATAGTTGAATCAATCTGGTTTTGAAAATGAAAAGTGTTTTTCTAAGCTAAGTGATAAACAACCGATTGATTTATCAGTTTAATCAATTATTTTACACCTAGGTTGTTTGTAAGGTTTTCAAACTATTTTTGACTTGCTTGTCTAACTGATAAAACCAATTCAACCAAATAAATCAACATTTCAACCGGTTGATTTTTTAAATTCTTAACAACTTTTTAAAAAACTCTTAAATCTGTTTTCAGTTGATTTAGAACTGTTTTGGCTCATGTTTAACTACCTAAAACGGCTAGTTTGAAGAGCTATTAATCTGAGTTACCCTCCACATTTGAAAAAATATTAAGTGAGATTAAAAAATTGATTTGAGAGAGATTTGTTTCAAGCTTTGCTAGATTGCTTAAGGCTGTGCATTTGGTTCAAGAACTGAATTAGAAGCTCTGTGATTTCTTGTAATCAGGTGTAATCTGTTCTTGTTATTCTTGTAATTGTTTTTCAATTTGAAATCTTGTAAACTGTGAATCTCTAAAGTCAAAGGGCTGTTTTGACTGTGTGTGTGGTTAGGCAAAGAGGGTGTGTTCTTGTGTGATCAAGATCACCTCTTTGTGGTGTCTGTGTGTTGTAATTTATTGTTGATTACCTAGTGAAATACCAGTGGTTTTCTAGGGACTGGATGTAGCTCTAGTAAGGAGTGAACCAATATAAATTTGTTGTGCAATCTTTTCTCTCTCTCACTCATTATAAACTATTTGATTTTGTTTATGTTTCTGCTGCTATAAACAACTGGTTAAAATGAAATTTCAACCGATTGTTTTTTGCAAACAGTTTTAACTGTCTTGATTCTTGGCTTCCTTGATTGCTCTTTCTGTAATTCATCTTTATTCTTCATTCTTAGCCAATATTTGCGAAAAGCTTTCTTTAAAACATTCACCCCTCTCTTGTTAAGACCATTAAATCTAACAATTGGCATTAAGAGCTAGGTTCTTGAAATTTTCTCAAGTTCTGTTTTTCAAATCTGTTTCAATGGCTGACAAGTTACCCTTTGGGGAGGGAGCATCTATCAATAGACCACCTTTATTCTGTGGTGTGAACTGTCAATTCTGGAATGTCAGAATGCAGATTTTTATTGAATCTACAAATAAAGGAATTTGGGATGCTATAGAAAATGGTCCTTTTATTCCACAAGTAAAAAAAGATGATGTTTTTGTTGATAAGCCTTGGTCTGAATGGACTGAGTCAGATAGTAAGAAAGTCAAGTTTGATTGGATTGCTATGAATATTATAACCTCTGCTTTGAGTTGTGATGAATTTTCCAGGGTATCACAATGCAAATCTGCAAAAGAAATGTGGGACATTCTTGAAGTCACACGTGAGGGGAAAAATGATGTGAAGAGGGCAAGGAAGCATGCTCTCATTCAAGAGTATGAAATGTTTAGAATGCAGAAGGGAGAAAAAATTTCTGAAGTGCAGAAAATATTCTCTAACATTGTGAATCATCTTATGAGCCTTGGGAAGACCTTTGAGAAAGAGGAACTAAATATAAAGATTCTCAAATGTCTGGACAGAACATGGTAGCCAAAGGTCACTACCATATCTGAATCAAGAGATCTAACCTCTATGACAACAACTTCTCTGTTTGGTAAGCTAAGGGAACATGAATTGGAAATGAACCGATTGTTTGTCCAAGAAAATGAGGACAAACACAGCAAAGGCATAGCTCTAAAAACAACTGGACATAAAAGATGTCAAGACTCAAGAGATAGTGAGGAAGATACACTTATTTTGTTGTCAAAGAAGTTTAGCAAATTCTTGAGAAAGAACAACAACAAACATCAATCTTCCAAAAGGTACAAATCCAAGAAACTAAATGATTTCAATACTAATAAGTATACATGCTTTGGATGTGGTGAGTAGGGACACATCAAGGCAGATTTTCATAACAATGAGAACAAAGAGAAAACAAAATTCCAAGGAGAAAGAAGAGGCAAGACCAAGAAAGCCTATATAGCATGGGATGACAATGAAGTGTCTTCTTCCAGTTCCTCAGAAGATGCAAAAGCAAATTTGTGTTTGAAGGCATCAACATCAAGCAGTGTAAGTTCAAATTCTTTTACCAAAGATGATAGTTACTATCAACTTCTTGTGGCCTTTAAAGAGACTCATGAAGAGGCAAATAAATTGGCTTTCACAAACAATACATTAAAAGGTTTGAACAATTGGCTGAAAATTAGAGTTAAAAATTTAGAAGAAGAGCTCGATAATTCCAAAAATGATTTTGAAAATCTTGATCTTATTTACAAAAACTCTTCTTGTAAGTGTAACTCAAGCTTTTGTGAAAATTACAAAATTCTTGAAAACAAAGTGTTTTATCTTGTGAAAACTGTGGATAAACTAACCAAAGGAAAATCAAATTTTGAGAATGTGTTAGCATCTCAAAATTGTGTTTTTGGAAAATCAGGTCTTGGTTTCAATCCACATAGTAAGAACAGTGGTTTTTTTAAACCATTTAACCTTTGCACAAAATGAATTAGTTAAAAATTCGAAACAATCGATTGTGTCTTGCTTCTATTGTTTATAGAGAGGTCATTCTGTTAAGTTTTGCAAAGCCAGAAAAATTCTTGTTCCTAAAGGCATTCTGAAATGGATTCCTAAGAGTCTTAAAGATTCTTATGGTCAAACTAATATCAAAGGTCCCAAATTCTTTTAGGGATCAAATCTTGTTATTTGATATGTTCTTTTTTGCAAGATCTTTCTTCTATAATCAAGGATCTGTAGAAGCTTGCTCATGTGGATGCATATGTTCAAGATATTGCTTTATTTATGATGAAATGAACTATTTCAGATTTGTACAGTGTTCTTGGAAAATAGATTTTTATTCTTATCTCATTCTTCCTATGCTTGAACAATCTGTTATAAATCCAATTCAGTGTTTTTACAATTAGTTTCTGGGTTATCTGGTTACATATCTGCTTTATACTCGAACAAATAGTAAGTGTCTTGTTCTGTATCTCTGTTTTTCGGTTTCTGTTGAAGAGTTTGGTTTTATTAATTTCAAATTTTTGCCACAGAAAATCAACGAGTTGATTCTGCGAAACAATCGATTGTTTCAGTCCTGACAGTACTGTGGTTATTTCTGCCTTATTTCTCTAAGCTTTGAATTGAATCTCTGATCATTCTTAGTACCATTAGTGGTCAATGATTCATTTATTACTGCTCTTTATAGAATATATTTCTTTTTATATTGGAAATTAAAACCTTTTTAAGCTTGGTCAAATCAGCATGTGGTTTCTCTCTCTGTGCTTTCTGTTAGGGTCTGACAGACTGCTTTATTATTTTTTATTTGACTCTTTTTTTGTTGAATTTAAACCCACTAAATGCCAAAGTCTTGACTGCCTTTTCTAGTCTTAAATAAGTATGGTTATGAGTTGTTCTTCTTCACGAGAAGCAACCTACTATTTTTCTTCTGCTCTATTATGTTTTTGTAGTTTGCCCACACTATTCTTCTCTCACTGAACATGGAATCAACTCCTCCATCTTCCAAAAGGATGAAAACAAGAGCTGGAAGAAAATGGGGTAAACTTGAAAGCTGGTTTGCAAGTGAAACAAAATGGATTGAAAAATTCCTACATGAGACAAGTAGGAAGGTAATCAATACTCCAAAAGTGATCTCCTTCAGCTGGATGAAGCAGCAAAAGCTCATGGAAGTAAGGAATTTGTTGATAGAGCAAATGTTGAAGCGGTTTCTGGAAATGTCTAGAAATATATATCCGAATTTGGTAAGAGTTTTCTATACAAACCTTAAATTTAATGGTGATAACCTTTGCTCTCATATGAAAGGGGTAGACATAGAGATTACCTATGAGGTTTGGACTGCCATAACTGAACTGAAGTACATTGGGTTGAGGATCAACAAAGGGAATCTAGGAGTGGTGGACGAATTTAACAAGATGCAATTCTACTATAGCTGCCTTAAAAATCCTCTCTCAAAAGTGAGGAATTTTGCTATTGGAGGGTTAAAATTGAATGAATGGCTCATTCCCTTCATCATCTCCTGGATACTCACACCAAGGGGTAGCAACCATTCCACACTGTCAGAAGAAGATTTGCTTTTCATTTACTGCATCATGAACAAAGTAAAGCTGAACTGGATCCACATCTTTAAGGATCATATGCAAAAGGCAACAACGTTAAGTGATTTTCATTATCCCTATGCCATTTTGATTTCTACATTTCTAAACTATTTTGAAGTGGACCTAGAGGAAGAGTTGTCTGAGGTTGTGAAGTCCTCTAGCGAAATCAATAATGGATCCCTTAGCAAAATGGGATTTACCAAAATTGATGGCAAGTGGATCAGCAAAAGAAGACATCAACCTGGATCATCTAGTGGAGCACAAGTTGAGGAAGAAAATGAAGTTGCTGCTGGAGAGGAACCTACTGCAGATGCATTTGAAGCTGGACCAAGTGCAGCCACTTGAGAAGAAAGGATTACATCCATGAATCCATTTGAAAGACTAATGATCAATATAATGGATGACTTTGCTGACAGACAAATGAGCCTTTATGAGCTATGTGACACAAGGTTCCGGAGCATGGATACAAGGTTTAAAACCTTGAATGAACAAATCAAGACTGTGTAGAACCAACTCTTTGAGCTGCAATACGACCATCCTTCTTTTATGTTGTTTTTATTCCTTCTTACACTCTATTTTCGAAGACAAATAGGGGGAGAAATGGCTTTGGGGCTATGATCATCTAATTCATGCACTCTGATAACTGCTTTAGATAGATGATAATTTGTTGAACTCTGATAATTTTAATTGATTATTCTTGCGTTTTAACCGATTGTTTTTCTGCTGTTGCACCTATGCATGTGTTTCTGGTTATCACATTGATTTGGTTGATCTTCCTATTTGGAAATCACCTAGTGGAAACTCGTTTTGTGGTGCTTGATATATCTGGAATATATTATCCTATGTTTTTGCATCTGTTTGTGATTGCAAGTTGTTCCAAATTCTAAACAAAACATCCCAAAGCAACCCAGGGATTTGTCGTCATCAAATAGGGGGAGAATGTTGAAAATGAAGCTTTGATGACCCCAAATCTGTGAAGAAAGCTTGAACTGTGAAGAAAACTTGAAGCCTATGTTGTTGTTGTTAGGGATTAGTTTTAGGATGTTTAGAATTTGAAAGATTCATTCTTAAACTAAACCACAGCTGAATCAATCTAGTTTTGAAAACGAAAAGTGTTTTTCTAAGCTAAGTGATAAATAACCGATTGATTTATTGGTTTAGTCGATTGTTTTACACCTAGCTTGTTTAGAGGGTTTTCAAACTTTTTTTGACTTGGCTGTCTAACAGGAAAACCAATTCAACCGGTTAAATTGACATTTCAACCGATTGATTTTTTAAATTCTTAACAGCTTTTTTAAAAACTCTTAAATCTGTTTTGGCTCATGTTTAACTACCTAAAACGGCTAGTTTGAAGAGCTATAAATCTGAGTTACTCTCGACATTTCAAAAAACAGAAAGTGAGATTAAGAAACTGATTTGAGAGAGATTTGTTTCAAGCTTTGCTAGATTGCCTAAGGCTGTGCATTTGGTTTAAGAAGTGAATTAGGAGCTCTGTGATTTCCTGTAATCAGGTGTAATCTGTTCCTGTTATTCTTGTAATTGTTTTTCAATTTGAAATCTTGTAACCTATGAATCTGTAAAGTCAGAGGGTTGTTCTGACTGTTTGTGTGTGGTTAGGCAAAGAGGGTATGTGTTCTTGTGTGATTAAGATCACCTCTTCGTGGTGATTGTGTGTTGTAATCTGTTGGTGATTACCTAGTGAAATACCCAATGGTTTTCTAGGGACTGGATGTAGCTTTCTGTAATTCATCATTAATCTTCATTCTTAGCCAGTATTTGCAAAAAGCTTTCCTTAAACAATTCACCCCACTCTTTTTAAGACCATTAATTCTAACAATTTTCACATGTTTGGTCAAAAGAAATGTTCATCCACGGTGTCTAAGGTTTTTGCTACCCCAAAATGTCCCATCAAGCCTTCCTCATGTGCCTCCTTTACAAAAGATTGTCTCAAAGACCCTTGGGGCACACAAAGACTTTTCCCTTTAAAGATAAAGCAATCGTGTATGAAAAAGTCTTTGTGACCTCCTTTTTTAGTACTCTTGAAAGATGAGCGAAAAGTCAAGGTCATCTTTGTAAATTTCCTTAATGTGATCAAACCCCAAGTATTGAGCGGTTAAAACATTAAGCAAGGTATGTCTCCTAGAAAGAGCATTTGTCACCATATTGGACTTGCTTTGCTTATGTTTGATCACATAGGAAAATTGCTCAATAAACTCTACCCATTTGGTATGTCTCTTGTTAAGCTTGCTTTGGCTTTTCAAATATTTAAGAGATTCATGATCACTATGTATCACAAACTCTTTCGAAAAATAGGTAGTGTTGCCAATTTTGCAAGGTCGTAACAAGAGCGTAAAGCTCTTTGTCATAGGTGGAGTAATATAGATTACTCCCTTTAATTTTCTCACAAAAATAAGTTATGGGGTGGCCCTCTTGAAGGAGGACAACCTCAATGCCTATATCAGAGGCATCACACTAAATTTCAAATGACTTAGTAAAGTTGGGAAGTGTTAAAATGGGAGCCTTGGTTAATTTATCTTTCAAAGTCTCAAAAGCATTTGTTTGCTCTTGGCGCCATTTAAACACTTCATCTTTCTTTACTATTTCATTGAGAGGTGCAACAATAGTACTGAAGTCTTTCTCAAATATTTTATAAAAGCTAGCTAATCCATGAAAGCTTCGTACTTTAGAGATATTGGTGGGTGTAGGCCAATTTCTAATTGTTGCCACCTTTTTTTCATCTACTTGCACCCCTTGGGAGCTTACTACAAACCCTAGGAGTTCTATATGGTCTATGGAAAACACACATTTTTATCTATTTGCATACAACATATTTTTCCTAAGGGTTTCTAGAACTTTTCTAACATGCACTTGAAAACGGTTTTCCAGTCATCTCCCGGTTTAATCCGAATTTTATTATACCCGCTTTTAAGATCAATTTTGGTGAAGACTTGAGAGCCATGTATTATGTGAGTTGGTATATGAATAGAAATTTTCAAGAATTGGATCAAGATTCTATAACCATTCAAGAAGTCATCAAGAACACAAAAACCAATCCAAAACCGCATAGAAACCCATTTCTAGAACTTCAACCGATTCAAACAAGACAATGAAGCATATGAATCGATTGAAACTTCAATAAGAACATGTAAACCACAAAGAACAGCAAAAAAAAAACAAAGAACCGATTAAAAACATAACCTAACACATTTCTACCGATTGAAACATCAAGAAAACAACAAAGACATGTTTTAGAGTTTTTGATATAGAATGGGTATGGAAGAAGAAGATGAAGAGTTGAAGAAACTTATGTGGTTGATGACCCTTGGAATGTTCACGCCACTTGAAAGGTGGAGAAGCTTCAAGATGAGTGGATGCCGCCTATTCAAGTGGTGTGAACACTTTGGTATAACTTCTTTACTAAAAAATTCAACTTCTTATTCAAGGTACCAAACACCCCTATTTATAATGGAGAGGGACAATCATTGTACAAGGGAAAAGGAGTTGGAAAAGTCACTCTTCTGGCTCCTTCTAGCGCCTAAGAGAGAAAGAAGTAGGAAGAGTAAGGCCATGATGTAAAATTTTTCTATCATATTGCCATGGCCTTCCTAATAGAATCTGGGTGGCTTCCATTGACACAACATCACACAAAACCTCATCCTTATATTTTCCAATGGAGAAAGCTATGAGGACTTGTTTATTAACAACTAATTTTGCCTCTTCACTAATCCATTGTAATTTCTAGGGCTTTGTATGAGAGATGGCGGGTAATCCTAGCTTCTCCACCACTCTTGTACTTGCCACATTTGTCCAACTACCCCCATCTACTATTAAGGAACATAATTTATCATTAATAAGGCATTTGTATGAAAATTATTTTCCCTTTGGCTTTCATCAAAAGGTTTTAGAAGTTGTCCTATCATACATCTTACTACTAAAAAATCACCTTCACAAGGCATCTCATATTCTTTCTCACTTTGGCATTTTGAAAAGGTAGGGGTGTTAGATTTTGAAGACTGAGAACTATGCTCACTCACTACAATCCCCCTTTTGACCATCATGGTTCTTTTTGTTGGACAATTGGCAGCTATGTGCCCAAAACCTAATCACTTGAAGCATTTTCTACTTGAGGTTTTGGTGGGTGACCTAAGGGTAGAGGTGGAAGGGTTTTCTTTAGAAACTCTATTGTGGGAAGTGGTTTCTTTTGAGAAATTGGAAGGAAAAGTTTTAGTAGAATGTTTGTTTTTATTCTTTCATGAATATTTATAAAAGCCATCATTATGAGCACTTTTTAACGATGTTTTCTTCAAAACTTGTGATTCCACCTTGATGGCTAGGTGAACCAAATTCTCTAAAGAAGAATACTCATATAATTCTAGAATCTCTTGAATTGATCTCCTTAAACCAGTCACAAACCTAACTATCTTTGACTCCTCACTACCATGCATATTAATTTTTGTACCGTCCCGTACCCGAGCGTTGACAAAGTCAAAGTCAGCGTCGAGGTCAAAGTCAACATCAGGCGTCGCCTAGGTGAGGTGACGCCAAGTGCAAGCATCGCCAAGAGGAAGCGTCGCCAAGATAATACATCGCCTAGAGCAGGCGTCGCCAAGGTAGGGCGTCGCCAAGGTAAAATGTCACAAGAGCAAGGCAACCACGGTGTTGCTCCCCGATACCCATGGGTAGGAAAGACCATGGAGGGAGTGATGCCATGGGAAGGCCTCAAACCCCGATAACCCGGGGTAGCAATAAAGAGAAGAGAAAGGTGGCTTCAAGGCCATAATAATAGCGCCAGTGGAGAGCAATCTGACTCGTGAAGTGCCCATGTCGCCCCAGAGAAGCCCTTGGGATAGTTACGACTCACGAGAAGGGTCACGCCCAGGGGTAGCCAGGTGCAGGGTACGAGAGGAAGGTATATACGCTCTCAAAGCGAGTGACTAGAGGTTTGGGGGCATGAGTTGGCACCCAAAAAGTCACCCCTTGCGCAGATGCACTCCTAGGAATGAGGACTCACACGAGGAAATACCCCCAAGTGGGGTCACGGTGCTGTGAGGTCCTCCACGTGTAACAACAGCCAAGTCAGAAGAGCAACATCCATTTGTCAGGTATAAGGTAATTAAAGCTATTTAATAAAGTTTACGTTTCGAGCGTTTAAGGTACTTTAAATGCTCCAAGCGGTTTAAACGTCTTAAAGACGCTGAACGTTTCATAATTAAATGCGCTTTAAGACGCTTTAAATGCTAGAGGCGTTTAAATAGAACCTGGGATGTTGGAAACGGGAGTCGGACTTTTGGCAGATTTCCCCGGAATACACTCTAGTTGCTGGCTCGAGTCTTGAGGCTACGCAAAAGGGACTAGAGGGGGGTTGTTTGCCAGAGGGAGAAAAGATACACAACACATAGTTCTTTTTACCACCTTCCGAGTGCCATTCTAATGTGATTCCAGTAGCATATAAGAGAAAGATTCTTGATCTTCTTAGGAATCAACTTGAGTTGGACAATAGATAGGCACTTTTCTTAGAATTGGATCAATGTTCTAAGTCAAGAACTCACCAAAACTAGCACCAAATCCAAAACACATATGGAAGTTCCAATTATGATCAAATTGAACCGAAAAGAATGGAACAAAAGATAAGCAAACTGAAATAGAAGTGCTGGAAATTAAACACACCGAACCAAATCAAACAAAGGAAGAATAGCTTGCTGGAAAATGGAAATAGCCGAACCACAAAAAGGCAAGAACAATTACGCTAGACATGAAAATGAAGAAAGACACAAAGCTAGAGAAAAGAACACTTATGGAGATGGAAGAGTAGGTGATTGATCACGCCACTTGGAGGATGACTGCTCCAAGATTAGTGTGCTACCGCCACTTGAGGACACCATGGATCCATCAAGATAAGACTAGAGAAGAAGGCTCAAAAGCTCTCCAATGCTCACTCAAAAATTGAGTATAGTTTCTTTACTCTTAATTCCAATCTGAAAAATACAAGGGTTGCACCTTAATTTATAGCCTAGAGGTGCTGAAATGCAAGCTACACAAATTCAAAATTCCCCCCTAAATTCAAATGCAAGTGGCGCCTAAAACAATGCATGAGGAAGGTGCCACCTCTTCCTTCACTTTGGCACCTCCTATTCTACTCCTACACCTATCTACTAACACCCCCCCCCCTAAGACTCCTAACTAAAGACTAAAAGATGCTATAACAATAGAGGTTTCTAATGTTTCCCTCTAAGCACCTTCAAACAATATTCTTTATTATTTAATACTTGGCCTTGCCCTTCATAGGATGGACTTGGGTTTGGGCTTGGGCTTTGGGCTTGGGCCTCTCTTTATTTTATGTCTTCTTTT
>Ga0123342_1008796_pt1 | contig 12480 bp, 14 predicted proteins | sample Turbeawhitnodule_FD_89960 | JGI IMG/M metagenome (GOLD analysis project Ga0123342, IMG submission 89960) | Root nodule microbial communities of legume samples collected from Mexico - Turtle bean Mexico white nodule | ecosystem: Host-associated > Plants > Roots > Nodule | place: Mexico: Nepantla... | reverse complement strand
TTGTTTGTTTTAAGTATATTAGAAATTGACTGAGATTTGAATGTGAAATTTGATATATGGTTGCTGTTATACAATTATAATGTTGTTAAGTATTGGTTGTTTGATGTTGATTTAGAGTAATTTCAGCTATAACAGGGACTTTGTTATTTTGGGTGCTCTCTGGTGTAATTTAGATCAAACTAAACTATTTTCGTTCAATCCAAATTTCCTGGGTGCTCTCTGGTGTAATTTAGATCAAACTAAACTATTTTCGTTCAATCCAAATTTCCTGGGTGCTCTCTGGAGTAATTTAGATCAAACTAAACTATTTTCGATCAATCTAAAATTCTTGTGTGCTCTCTGGTGTAATTTAGATCAAACTAAACTATTTTCGTTCAATCCAAATTTTCTGGGTGCTCTCTGGTGTAATTTAGATCAAACTAAAATATTTTCGATCAATCCAAAAGTACTGGATGCACTTTGGTGTCATTTAGCTCACACTAAAATATTTTCGATCAATCCAGTTATGTATACACATATAAACATTACTATTATTATTATTTTTGCATAGTTTATTTTGGATTACTATTGTTAAATAACTTCTTAGATATATTTGGATTGATAGAAAGTTTAAATTATATGTTATGATTGTTTGGTGTATTGATGTGTTAAATGAAGTGTGCAATGATCTGAAAGTAAGATCAAGACATAGTATTTTCTGGAAAGGAAATACAGTATTGAGATTGTTATTAAGGTGTATTGATTTGTGAGTATCCTGTGAATGAGACGATTATGACTCTACTGATATAATGGAATCACATAGATGAAGTTATTTAGTTGGTGAGAGTCGAAAGAGGTCCATTTGGCTGAGTCTGAGGTTTGAAAGAACTGATCAGAGCAGATCAAATGGATTTAACCCATGAGTGGTTGAGATGATGAGATACTGAGATAATTATGTGCATGGCTGTGTGGATTTCACAACAGTAGTATGACAGGTGCATGTATCTGGATGCTAATTTCAATACACGAGTCTTCTGGAAGTAGAGTCAAGTGTCTATGTGATATGAGTCAGTGGAAGTCTGACATGTGAAAGATGAATATTGAATTTTAATAGACACTTGATGATTTGAGAATTTGTATGAGACTTGATGATTTATGTTTTATTAATTTCAAATTGAAATTTTATAGAATTTTGTTTTATATAGCTAGCTTACCCTATTATTTGTTTGTGTTGTTTATTTATCTGTGATGATCGTGTATTTACACGGGAGCAGATGATGTTACAGGTGATAAAGCTCCTCAGTGAGTAGCTGGATGATGGAAATATTTTATTTTTTTTTGAACAATTGTTTAATTTTTTTTGTAAATATTTAAAGTCTTATGAAGCGAGATATGTTTTGAAACATTTTAAGAAAAAGTTCTGGACATTTTTTTCTTATGTTTATATATTCATTTTAATATTTTATACAAATTATTTTCTTTTATTTGGGAAAATATAGGGATGTTACAGTATTTGTTACTTAAACTTTAAGAATTTTCTTTATGTATTGTTGATACATAAAATTATGATTTTAGTATTTTTAGTTTCAAAAGTTTTCTAAAAACTCAACTTGTTGTTTTCTTTGTAAACAAATTTAGAATTTTATTTCAATATTTCTTTATCACAAAATTAATCCATTAGTTCACAAAATAATCTATTGAACTTAATCTTGAAATTTTCAAATCTTTAATTGTACCTTTGATTTGTGTGATACCTTTTTGATCGTACTAAAAGGTTTGTTAAAAATTCTAACAAGTTGTTTTTAACTAAAACAGATTCATTTTTTCAAACATTGTGGGTTTTGATAGAAGTTATCTATTGTTTTTTCATAACAATCTCTATGATTTGTTGTAAACCAAATATTTTCAAAAACCTTCAAAGAACAATTCACCCCTTTTTGAACTTAGCTTTCCCTTATTTCAACAATTGGTATTAAGAGGTAGGGTTTGAAAATTAATCAAGTTTTTTTAATTGTTATGTTTAAGGTTCCTTTTGCTGGAGGAAAGTCTATTAATAGACTTCCTATGTTTGGTGGTGCGAATTATTCTTTCTGAAAAGTTAGAATGAAAATCTTTAAGGAATCTATTAATAGGGGTATTTGGGATGTTGTGGTAAATGGTTTTTTTATTCATATGCATGTTGTTAAAGATGAAAATATTGAAAAAAATGGTCCGAATGGTCTACAGCTGAAAGTAAAAAAACTCAATGTGATCTTGGAGCTAAAAACATTATTACATCTGCTTTGAATCGGAATGAATTTTGCAAGGTCTTTCAATGCAGCCCTGCCAAGGAAATGTGGGACATTCTCGAGGTTACTTATGAAGGCATCGAGGATGTGAAAAAAAAGCAAGGAAACATGCTCATATTCAGGAATATGAGTTGTTCAAAATGAAACAAGGAGAAACTATCGTTGAGATGCAGAAAAGGTGCACACACATAGTGAACCACTAGACATGCCTTGGAAATGTCTTTGATAAAGAGGAATTGAACATCAAGGAAATGTCTAGATAGAAGTTGGCAACCAAACGTTATACCAATCAATGAATCCAAGGACTTATCAAGATTGTCTACAACAACTTTGTTTAGAAAGCTAAGAGAGCATGAGATGGAACTTAATAGGCTGCATGAACAACATAGTTTTGAAAATAAAGCTAAAAGCATTGTCCTGAAAGCCAGTACAAAGAAGAAAGGTCTGAGTGAGGATGAAAAAGATTTAGATCAAGATGAATCTTTGAGTTTACTTACAAATAAATTAGTATATTGTTTAGAAAAAAATCGTGATAGGGCTCAATTCAAGAATATGTATGCTTCTAAACCTAATGATTCTAGTTATGCTAACTACACATGCTTTGGTTGTGGTAAGCCAGACATATTAAAGTGGATTGTCCAAGCTATTAGAACAAGGATAAGTCACAAGGTAGAATAGCAGACAAAGGCAAGGGCAAGAAAGCATACATATCTTGGGAAGATAATGACATGTCTTCATCCAGTGATACCTCTATAGAAAGTGAAGAACCGAACCTTTGTTTTATGGCAGATGGAGCATCCAAAAGTGATTCAGTAAGTATTTGTTCTACTGATTCTGAGGATTATGATCAACTGCTACTTACATTTCATGAAACACAAGAGGAGGCTAATAGACTTACTTTTATAGGAAACAAGTTAAAAAGTGTAAATAACTTTCTTGAATCAAAAGTAAAATCATTATAAAAAGATTTGCATGATTCTCAAACTAAGCTTGTTAATCTTGAACTAATTTGTTTGCATGCAACCTGTAAATGTGCTGAATCAAGTAAAATGAAAAAGAATTGTAAAAATTGTAAACCCTTGGAGAAAAAAAATTAATATCTACTTAACGCTTTATATGAGTTCAGGGTAGAGATAATATAGAAATTGTTCTAGGATCTCAAAATGCAGTGTTTAATAAAAGTGGTTTGGGTTATAACTCTAAAGATAAGAATAAAGTCAAAAAGTTATCTAGTTTCTTTGTGCGTGCAAAAATAAAACATGTTTCATTTAATAGCTATGAAAATTTGTATTTTATATCTTGTTTTTACTTCAAGAAGAAGGGTCATACTTTTAGAACTTGTAGACTCAAGAACTATCTTAAGGAAAGGTAGTAACTTCTCTGGACCCAAAAACTAAAGCTACCATTTTTTTTATTTTGTTTTGTAGAAAACAAAAGGAAAAATAGGATTAAACTAGTGCTACCTTGATAATGGATGTTCCAAACACATGACAAACGATATGTCACAGTTTGCTATGTTGAAGTTAAAATCAAAAGGGTATGTTACCTATGATGACAACAACCATGGGAGATTTCTTGGAAGAAGAGATATAAGAACTAAATTATCAACAATCATCAAGGATGTTCTATATGTTCAAGGTGTGAAACACAATCTTCTCAACATTAGTCAACCTTGTGACAAAGGAAACAAGGTGAAGTTTGAATCTAAAAACTATAAAATCTACAATGAAGACACTTGTATGGCAATCTTCACGGGTAAAAAGTTCAAGAACATCTATCTCCTTAATATTCATCATAATACTTCTATGAATGAGTGTCTTATTTCAAAAGATGATGAATCCTAATTGTGGCATATGAGACTTGCACATATTTATATTGATCACTTGAAAAGATTAAAATCTAAGGATCTAGTTTCTGGTTTACCAAAGATAAAATTTGAAAATAATAGAATTTGTGATGCATGCCAAAAAGGGAAACAAACTAGATCTTCTTTTAAACTCAAAGATGTTATTTATTCTATAAAGCCTTTAGATATTTATTGGGACCATCTAGAACTGCTAGTTTGGGTGGAAACTATTATGCCTTGGTTATTGTAGATGACTTCTTTAGATTTACCTGGTCATTATTCATTGCTTCTAAGAATGATATATTTGATGTGTTTAAGAAATTGGCTAAGGTTTTACAAAATGAAAACTGATGCAGTATTAAATCCATTAGAAGTGGCCATGGGGAAGAATTTCAAAAGTAAAGATTCAATTTGTTTGGTGAAAAATATGGAATTACTCAGTTTTTCTTCTCCTAGAACCCCACAACAGAATGGGGTAGTTGAGAGGAAGAATAGGTCTCTAAAATAACTTGCTAGGACCATGTTAAATGAATATAATATTCCTAAGTATTTTTGGGTTGATGTTGTAAACATTGTTGCATATGTTTTAAATAGAATTCTTATTAGGACAATCTTAAAGAAAACACCATATGAATTATATAAGTCATAAGTCATCTTAGAGTGTTTGGTTGTAAATGCTTTGTTTTGAATAATGGTAAGGATAATCTTGGTAAGATTGATGCAAAATCTGATGAAGGAATATTTCTTGGTTATGTTTAAAATGAATATGCATATAAAGTTTATAATAAAAGGCTTTTAATTGTTGAAGAATTTGTACATGTTTTTTGTGAGACTAATAATTATATGCATAAGCCTCTTAAAGATGATATTTAATCAAATGATTTAAGAATTGTACTCCAAAAAAAATCAATCAATTTATATAGAAACAACTGATTCTATTTTAGTTGAAGGATAAGTTGTTAATGCATATTTTCCTAGAGAATGGAGAACTCCCAGGGATCTAATTCTGGATAATTTCATTGGAAATATTGAGAAGGGTGTATCAACCAGAAATACACTCAATAATTTATGTGAAGCAATGACATTTGTTTCTCAAGTTGAGCCAAACAATGTGACTGAAACAAGATGAAAACTAGTTTCTAGTTATGTAAGATGAGTTAAATTACTTCACTAGGAATGAAGTGTGATCTCTTATACCAAGAACACATGATATGAATATAATTGGAAAAAAGTGGGTCTTCAGAAACAAGATGGATGAACTAGGTGTCATCACTAGGAACAAGGCAGGGTTGTTGCAAAGAGTTACAACCATAAGGAAGGTATTGATTATGATGAAACTTATGCTCTTGTAGCAAGGTTGGAAGTTGTTAGACTTCTGTTAGTTTTTGCTTGTATGAGTGGCTATGATACAAATTATTCCAAATGGATGTAAAATGTGCCTTTTTCAATGGTTATAATGAAGAATATTTGTATCATAGCCACATGGGTTTGAGGATCATAAATTTCTAAATCATGTGTACAAACTCAAGAAAGCCTTGTATGGACTGAAGCAAACACCTATGCAATGGTATGAAAGGCTAAGAAACTTTTGTATATCTCAAGGGTATGAAAGATGCATGACAAACAAGACACTCTTTATTAAGAAAAAGAAAGATGACATCATTTTGGTATAAGTTTATGTAGATGATATCATTTTTGGTTCAACCAATGAAGCTTAGTGTGAAGCTTTTATGAAGGCTATGAAAAGTGAATTTGAAATTTCTATGATGGATGAGGTTAACTATTTCTTAGGACTTCAAGTGAAACAATCAAAGGATGACATTTTTATATGTCAAACAAAGTATTGTAATGATTTGTTGAGAAAAATTGAAACAGAGAAATGCAAAGCTATAAGCACTCCTATGTCAACAAGTTGTCATCTAGATCAAGATGTGCCTGAAAAGCCAATTGATCAAACCAAATATAGAGGATAGATAGGTTCACTATTGTATCTTACTGGAAGTAGACAAGAAAATTTGTTTGTTGTATGCATATGTTCAAAGTTACAATCAACACCAAAGGAGTCACATTTTAATGCTGCCAAAAGGATTCTGAAGTAATTGAAAGGAACTAAAGAAGTTTGTTTTTGGTATCCTTGTCATGTTTCTTTAAATTTATTTGGCTATTTTGCCTTTGACTTTGCAGGATGTAAGATAGACAGGAAACTTACAAGTCGAACATGTTATATACTTGGATCAAGTTTAATCTCATGGCATTGCAAGAACTAAGCATGTGTGGCTTGTCAACAACAAAAGTTAAGTACACAGTTGCAGGGAGTTGTTGTGCACAAACTTTATGGTTAAAACAACAACTAAGTGATTTTGGGATAATCTTAAATAAAATTCTTTTATTATGTGATAATATTAATGTTATAAACTTGACTAAAACTCAAATCATGCATTCACGCACAAAGCATATTGAGATTAAACATCATTTTCTTCGTGAATATATTTTAAATGGCAATTGTGAAATAAAATTCATTAGATCAGAGAAACAGTTAGCTGATTTGTTTACTAAACCACTTACACGTGATAGATATAACTATCTTAGAAATGTGTTAGGCATCATTAGCCTAGAACATGTTTCTTAAGATAAAATTAATTGGTTTAAAATTGTTATTAATTGATTATTTTATTGTAATATTTATTACTTACCTTTTTTTCAATTAACTGCAATTTACTTTAAACAAATTTAAATTACTCTATTTTGTGCTAATGTGTTTTATGTTGAGTAGTTTTTCTGTCGAGTAGTTTTTCTGTCGAGCTCACTTGAATATCTATGGCGTAAAATTACGTGGCAGGGAGTACAAATTAAAGCACATTGGTTTGTTCGGATTTGATCTTGTTCAAATATTTTTTTTTTGCAGCTTTTTAAATTTTCATCTCTATCTTAGGTAATCAATTCAATTTTCCAGCACAGATTAAAAATTTCAAATTCTCGTAACATTTGTTGAACGATGCATTAATACCCTTTTCAAAACTGTACTTTCTCATAAATTTTGTTGCACATCTATATCACCTAATATTGAACAACACAATATATGATATTTTTCAAGCTTCCATATTTGATTTCTCTTTTCAAGTTTGAAAATTAAAAGAAGCAATTGCATCTTTGCAGAAGAAGAAGAGATCCAGAGGATCATCTTCTAGCTCTCGTGATTATCACTTGGTTGATTTGAAAAACCACTGAATAAAAATTTCTCAGCTTTTAAGAAAACACTTCTTTCAAAAGAGATAAAGATCAAATGAACTTGGATTATTTCAAGAAGTGAATTAACAACTTAAAATCTACTAGACATCTTATTTGGAGACGTCAAAGCATCTTATTCAACATTATTAACTTTTGAATGTTGACAGGGTGTTCGAAAGAAAGCACCATCCAACCAAGCACATAATGAGACCCCACACTTATTGTCTCGTGGTGGTCATATGAAGTTAGAGTTAAAGTTGGTTCAAGAAAATATTAAAGCACATTTTTCTTCTACTGGGAATAGGGTAGATTTTTTCAATCCTCCATCCCCTGCCGTGAGAATGGAATAATGCCCATCTAAAGTGTTCGAGAACATGAACTTCTGAGGAATCACAATGAACAACAAAACAAAATGTAAGAAAAATGTTTTGTTTTTGTTATTTTAAATTCAATGTATGTTTAAGTATAAAAAATTGTTTTTATTTTTTGTAGTATTCTCTTGTTGAGGAAACAACACAAGGGACTTTTAATCCTCATGATCGAAAGGATATTCTTACTGCTATTATCAGATGACCGAAGCACCCCGAACGAGTTCGTGTTGTTGGATACGGTGTGGGGATTCACTCATACTTTGGAGCCTCATCACAATGCAAGGATCATTCCTCCAGTGAACCTAGCCAAGAGTATATGTAAGGAAACAAATAAAGGATGAGGTCACTCAAGAGATCAAAGAAAGCTTAATGGAGGAGTTTGACAAGCGGATGGATAAGGAGTTTGAGAAGCGGTTGGAAGGTTTAAGACTCTCACAACAACCACCTGCTATGATACAACATGACTTATCCCCTGTTAGCATAGTCAACGCTAAAGAGAGTTGTTCAACTATTGAGCCATCGGGGGGTGACTTTGGCTCAATTGGCCAATGTGTCTCTTCCTTCTCATTGATAAACGTCATGGTGTACAAGGTCCTTTATGCTAATGTTGCAATTCATGTGCCGACATCAGAAGTGACAATTGTAGTAGAGGCACTACATACCTTCATTGTTTGACCTAGACATCTTGTTAGACCTATATCAGTATTTATGGTATATCTTCACACTAATATTCTTACATATGAAATATGTTATATTCTTACTAATTTATTTATTTATTTATGTGTACGAGGAACCTAAGACAAAACTGTTTGTGGAAAAGAAGAAAACATTGTCCATTGATGATCTTGTGGTAGTATTGGTGGAAGTTGTTATGACTATAGGTACCAACCCCACAAAGATTCAATGGGATGACAATGTTTTTAGCAGAGACAATGATGTACCATTGTATGTACACATGTATGATTTGTTGGAGATTGCATCGAGCAATCAGGAGCTGAACATAACAGTTGTGCAATTATGGATGATGTAAGTTCAACTATTAAAACCTTTATACTTCTTATTTATTATATTATTAATAGTTTATTAAAATTTAGGTATATTTATGGATTATGCTTGGATGAGGGGAAACAAAATACATATGCATTTTTAGACCCTCAACTCATTCATTGTGTAACAAAAGACCAAAAACACAAACATATATCACCAATACCTTAATGAAGGGAGGAAATTTTTTTTTTATATTGCTCTGTATATCCACGAGTAAGTTCATTTCAATTAAATAAGTTATACTAAACTATTGAAATAAGAGAGCCTAACTAATTTTGGATGTAGGCGTCATTGACAACTACTAATCATATAAGTTCAAGATCATACCGTTGCATGGTTTTTCTCCTTACATAAGAAGAATCCTAAATATTTTAAACAAATAGTAGATTGGTTAGATAATTTCATTTAACATTGATTATTACTTCTACATGGCACAATGTTAGGTGTTCTAACATGATTTTTTTTTCTTGCAGTGCTTATTCTGGATATAACATATTGAGTGGTAGACCAAAAGCAAGATCACAAAATCTCCCTTGGATGAACCTCGAGGTATTTAAAGTAAACATGTTCAATCACTTCAATGTATATCATTGATTGATCTAATAACGTTTATTTTTACTTGTAGTGCAATAAGCAGTTTGTAAGTTATGAGTGAGGTTACCATGTGATGCAGTGGATACTAACCATTGTGCGAGCTAGAATTGATAGAGGTTAAGATCAGGTTAAAAATCAATACACTGAGAAATTGAAATTTAGTGTTTATTACTTCTTGACTCATCGAAACAATTTTCAAATGTTACATTTTTTCAATGACCCACATTCGCTAGACTCAGAAGCATGGGAGTATGTTAAAACAACATGGTCAAAACATTTTGTAACCATATATAACACCTTAGGGTAGATGATTGATTAAAACAACATTAAGTTTTTAACCGTCATTAATAGTTGTTTCTACAGTAATGTTCCTTCTTTCGAATTCTTGAATTCATTAATAATTGAATCACAACTAAAATTTTCACCTATTTCTTTTTCAATGTAAATAATCATGTTGTCAACAAGAAATTCATCTTCCATTCTATTTCAAAATCTTGTTTTGATAATCTTCATTGCAGAAAAATGATCTTTTTGTCGTAGTTGTAGAAACATGAAGAGTTCAAAAAAGACAAATTAAGTGATCAATCAAGTAAAATGTACTTGACTTACCTATTCTTGCCAAAGATTAACACAATTCAAGTATGGTTGATAAATTCTTCGGATATGGATGGTTAGCAACATTGATAATAAAATGTTGAAGTTGAAATTTTAAATTGATCTTCTCTTGTTCACTTCTTTATAAGTATTCTTAGAAACTAAAGCATTAGTTAGAGTTAAAAGTTTTGTTGTTTGCTCACTAAACCTGTCATTTAATTCTTACTGTTGCTTATCCAATGTAAAAAAAAAAAAAAATATTCACTTTGAAATGATGTTTTACATTTATATGATCTTTTTGATATAGAGAACGACCATGCCATGCAACATAAGTAGAACCAAAATAAGGAATACCAATGTCATGTTGTTCATAAAACAATATTACACTGTTCAACAATTTTTTCCAATCTTCATCTCTTAAGTCTTGAAATTGTTTCTACAATGCACGATAAAGACAATTAGTAATTCTCAAAATCTTTTCCATAAAGTGTAAAATAAATATGAATTCAATTAAAGAAAAAATATTAAAAACATAATTAGAATCTCCCCTTTGAGAATAAGTTGACCCATTAACAATATTTTTTTGGAGAACTAAACAAGATGAATTGTATAGCTTCATCAAACAACAAATGAAATGAAAATGTGAACTACAACAAGTATCACCAAATTGTTTTAAAGAGTCATTTTGATTTTTTTCCTTTACTAGTTTTAAGTTCACCCATTTCTAATAATTGAGCTACTTCATCTAATTCAAAAACTTGTAACTTATCATGATGTGTACTAGTGGAACACACAACATTTACAATAAAAGCCAAATTTTTAAAAAAGTGATGAACTAGAATAACTTCTCTTGAAGCAATAATGCACATAATAAGCACAAGGATTATCACTACTAAATAATACTTGCAATCCATATCATTATTAATACAACCCAACTCGACAAGCAGATGACCAAGGACACCACAGATACTTCACACCTAGGTCAGTCATCTCAATATACAAGACAAGAACCCCAAAACCTCAAAAGAGCCTTAACAAAAGAAGAACTAGACATGGACCAGAATATCAGTTGTTCTTTCTTCTTTTCTTTTTCGAAGACAAGTTTAAGTAAATAAATTGGGATCACTTTGAGGGTTCAAATAGAAGAATAAGCTAGATTAGGGTGTACTTAGTTTAAATTGGGATTGTACCAAAGCCCACCTTAACCTAGCTTCTGGAAACCCACCCATGTGCCACCCATGTGCTCACCTTTGACCTAGTTTCTAGAAGCTTGTAGTCATTTACATCCCTACCCTTCCTCTCTTCCTCTCCAAGGCACTCATCTCTATAAATAGGGTGTCTTCCCTCTTGTAAATCACACATTGAATTTTGAAATATAAAGGAAACTTTGCAAGAGTATTTAGTGACATTTGTCTCTTAAAAATTGGGTCTTATCTTGAGTATTTTTGCACTTCAAGTGACGACTTTTCACCACTTATCTTCGAGCCTTCTTCCCCTCCAAGTGGCGTGATTCCTTATTCCACAAGCATCTCTTTATCTTTTTGTTTTTCTTTCCTTTTCCTTACGCCATTCTTCCATACTTTTATTCATTTATGTTTGACTCTATTCATCATCTTATGCTTCTTTTCATGTCCTTCATTTCTGCACCTTCATCATCATAATCACCATATTTGTGTTTACTCTTTGCCCTCTAGAAGTGAACCTTCACACTTACTTAACCACTTGGTTAAGTTCGTGTCTAGTGGGAATCTTCTTTCGGTTTCTCCCCATAATTGTTAATCTCAAAAATCATAAATAAAAGAGTAATCCATAAAATTTGTAATCCTAAAATCAACTCACATCATGTGGTATTCAGAGCATGATTTTAATTGTGCTTATGTTTTCTGAGTTTATTTTCTACTTTAAAATTCCAACACATTTCAATTATGTTTTTATCTTCCAACAATTTAAATTCCACTTTTATCTTTAAGAACCTTTCAATTTCGCCTTTAAATTCTTGTAATTTACAATTCCGCCTTTTTATTCATTAAGCAATTTAAATTCTTTTTTTGAATTATTTGTGTCATATTTTTCTTTCCTTATCTATCTTTCTTGAGTCTTATGTTCTTAGTGTTTTAGGAGTCTTTAAATCCATTCCACTTATTTTAACTTTAATTGTGAAGAGCTAAAACCAATCAAAATTTGTTTAAGTGGTAGTTGATTTAATTCCAAACAAAGAATTGAAGTGATCATATGAATTGAATTCCATTCTATTTTTGAAATTTTGAAAGTGAAGTAAAAATATGCATTTCAAGAATGTGGACATTATAAATCCATAAAAGCAAATACAAAAACAATTTAAATGCAATTCACTTTTCAAGATTAGTACTAAGAGGATTCTTTTATGTAGTAAATTGTTTTCACATTTGTGGAACTTTATCCTTCTTACTTTTACACTTTCTAAGAAAATTAAAACTTCATAGTTAAAAGTTTAAGTAATTTTTTTTTAGTCTTCATATGTACTTTTCTTGGTTGTCTTGTATAAAGTACTAAG
>Ga0123342_1008795_pt1 | contig 12481 bp, 15 predicted proteins | sample Turbeawhitnodule_FD_89960 | JGI IMG/M metagenome (GOLD analysis project Ga0123342, IMG submission 89960) | Root nodule microbial communities of legume samples collected from Mexico - Turtle bean Mexico white nodule | ecosystem: Host-associated > Plants > Roots > Nodule | place: Mexico: Nepantla... | reverse complement strand
TTTTCGTAGCACTTCTTCGCCTCCTTTTGGTCAGAACAGATGGTGATGATCATCCCCTCCATTGATGGTAGCTTGACCTTCATGTGCCTTGTTGAGGGCACAGCTCCTGTCCTGTTGAGTGTTGGCCTTCCCAACAGGATATTGTATGCCGACGAGGCGTTCACGACTACATACCTGATCTTCTCCGTGCGCGAGGCCAGGCCATCTGTGAACGTTGTCCTTAACTCAATATACCCCCTGACCTCCACCTAATCACCAACGAAACCGTACAGGCAACCCCCGTATGGCCTCAGCTGATCAGGGGATAACTGTAGCTTCTCAAAAGTCGGCCAAAACATCACGTCTGCTGAGCTTCCCTGATCGACCAACACTCGATGAACAGTACTTCCCGCCGTGACAAGCGAGATTACGATAGGGTCGTTGTCGTGAGGCACGACATCCCTAAGGTCGCCCTTGGTGAACGTGATGTCCACGTCGGGCGAGTGGTCTTCAAAAACCTCCACTGACATCACAGACCTCGCGTACCTCTTACGTTGTGATGCGGTGCACCCGCCGCCCGAGAATCCACCAGCTATGGTGTGGATCTCACCGTGAATGGGCACCTCGTGCTGCTGTCCCTCTCCACCCGCCGGTTGGGAGCCTAACGACTGGCCCGCTTGCTTCTCCAGCAAGTAATCCTTCAAGAACCCACATTTGACCAACTCGGCGAGTTGGTACCCCAAAGCCAAACACGAGTTGAGAGGGTGGCCAAAACTCTTGTGGAACTCGCACCACGCGTCTGGTTTGGGTCCCAACACCTTGTCTGTTGTTTTCTCAGGCACTTTGAGCCTGGCAGCAATATTCGGGATGGCGATTAGGTCAGCCAAACCTATCACGAATTCATACCTTGGCGGGCGATTAACCTCTTTGGGCTTTCCCGGCCCCTTCCCCTTACCTTTCTTTGGGTCGTAAGGATGGCGCATCCTCTGATCCCTCTTCCCCGCCGCCGCCTCCATCACCCTCTGCGGCTGGATCCTTGTTTGGGCGCGTGGCTTAACTGGGGCCGCATTTCCCCTCTTCAGAGACTTCGCTCTCAGCAGCGATGTGGGCCACCGCACGTCGCCGGATTTCAGCGAACGTGGCTGGGTGACACCTGATAAGTGACTCGCTAAAGGGCCCAGGCAACACACCCTTTTTGAAGGCATGTACAAACATCTCCTCATCTTTACCTAGCAAGCGGACTATTTGAGCCCCGAATCTGTTCAGGAAATCCTTCAGGGACTCCCCTTGGTACTGCCTTACGTCGAACAAGTCGTAAGACACCAGCGGCGGTGCCTTGTTCACTATGTACTGTTCAACAAAAATCTTGGAGAACTGCTGAAACGTGGTGATGTGGCCAGTAGGCAAACTGACGAACCAGTCCAGCGCTGTTCCACTGAGTGTGCTCATGAACACTTTACAGTAGACCACGTCTGTCCCCCCTGAGAGCATCATCTGGGTATGAAACGCCGTGAAATGAGCCTCAGGGTCCTCCACTACGGTAAAAGACGCTTTCACCGCTACCGTATTTGCCGGGACCGCCGAGTCCATGATCTCCTGCGTGAATGGCATGGGAAAGCTACGCGGTGGGGATGGGGGTGTAGATCTGTCTCCAACCGCGCGCTCCTCCCGTTCGTTGAGAACTTTACGCAGCTCTTTGTTGATCCTGTTAAGCTCTTCGTTACTGGCTTGTGAGGCCACCAGTGCCTCGTGCATTCTCTCTTGCTCGGAACGTGATGCAACTACGTTCTCCTGCAACGTCCTCATCATATCCATCACCTGCGTCATAGACACAACATCCTCACCGGTTGACGGCGCGACTGAGTTGGACCGCGTTGTCCTCATCTTTCCTTAGTAAACTCAGCAACTCAAAGAAACTCCAAATGAACGGTGAAAACTTCGAAAACCGACTGCGACCGCAAGTAGTTGGACAGAAAACACCAAAACTTTAGCAAACTTGAACTGTGGTTGGGAATCACCTTTTATACGACCCCACGGTAGGCGCCAGATGATCCTGCCGGTTGACCAAGCGCAAAGCATTGCCTCGTCACGAACTTCCTCACCAGCTTGACACCACGTGTCTTCCAAGTCCACGCCACAAAGAGCCTTTCTGAGAACCTGAAAAACACAAGGTGGCGCCTCTGCGGTCGGTGGCGCTCCGACGCTCAAGTCAGTAACAAGAACACCCAAAAACTTAGAGAAAACTATGCTCTGTAGAACCGTACTATAGTGCACTCAACCCTAAGCAATGAGCCGTAATGAAAAACGTACCTCTGCAAATTCTGTTAAGTTTACCTTTATAGCTAGGTTTTTTCTCTCTCCAGGCAGTTACGCTTTGGACGCGTGGCTCGCATTCAGCCCTGCACGTGTCATCATCTGGGCTGGGGTAGCAGGTAGTACTCAGCCCTACACGTGTCATCATCTGAGCTAGGATAACTCGAGCGTCATTTCTCTATTGCATCCAACCCTACACGTGTCATCACCTGAGTTGGAGTAACAGGTAGCATCCAACCCTACACGTGTCGTCATTTGGATTGGGATAACTTGAGCGTTATTTCTGTGTAGTAACCAGTCGCGCGGCTAAGTCTCCTACTCAAGAAGTAATCTAGCATATATTACACTCTGGAAAACCACTTGACAAGGCGAGTACCGGGCGCAGCAGAATGCACCATCTCTGTGACATCGCTTGTCGCTAGTGGCACCTTCCTTATTGCTACGCCATGCATGTTCTAGCTGAGGGAACCTTGCCACCAGCGAATGTCCACTCTGGGAATCCTGTCGCGGATGGGCAAGCTGTTCCCTTCAAGCCACACGACCTTCACGCCCTATGCTGGCACAAAAACCACCTTACTGAAATTATACGTTTGAACTTACTCTTCTGAGCCTCCAGCAGCTTCAACTGAGTTCACTGGGAGATCCGGCGATGTACTCCTCGCAGCGACGTCAGACCACCTGATCTCCCGTTATTTAACACGTCGATGACACACAGACCCGGCGACAACCGACCATGTTTACTATAGAACGCCGGTTCCATGAATCGGCGACCATGCTCACTCCTGAACCATTCGTTTCTCACTGGCCCACGTGTTCTGCTGAGCACGCCCCACACGGTCACGTGCCAGGCACGTCATCACCACCGATGTCCTGGTCGGTACAAAAATTATAATAAAAAATTGAAAATTTAAACTTTATTATCATTTAATTTTGATATTTTTTTAGTGTAATATACTATTGGTTATTTTTTTTAACATTTTTTATTTAAAATTTAATTGCTAGATACATATAATATATAAAAAGAAATGAACATATTCAATATAGTTGAATTATGAATTCATTGAATTTCTCACACATAAATACTGATTATTTGAATAAAAAAAATTGAGAAACACAAAAATAAATAACTAAAAACATACTTTATGACATATAAACTATGTTAAACTTAAATAAATAGAGAGACTCGTAGATGAGAACCAACTTGTAAATATTGAGACATATTTTAAGAGTAAAACACATTAAAAATAAAGATAAAAACTTAAACACATTTGCACACACAAACACTGAAACATCATAAAGACATTGAATCCACACACACCCAAAAATTATAAACACGCCTTAGAACTAATGAAAAAAAGTTCTAAACTCCTTTTAACCATACACTAACAAACCTTGCATATAATTAGTCATTTACACTTAAAAGTCTTACACTTACTTTAATTACACACCATAAAATCTAAATACGTCGAACAATGACTATAAATAAACAAATCAATCCTAAACACAGTACCATTCATGAACTATTTAAAAACCCTAATAATGCTTTAACTACACACTATAAAACTTAAATGCAGATGACACAAAAATAGTACATTGTATTAAAAGTCTTTTCAGTCACAACAGACACCGTTATCTAGACAAAACCTTAAAAAATGGGTAAAAAATAATAAACCTAACTACATATGCACAAAAACACTTTCACCTACCTTACACTAAAACTTTTCACCCACTTTATACAGTCACAACTTCACTGTAAAGCCTTTTAAGTCACAATAGGCAGGTAGAAAAAACAATACTAAAATAATGACGAAAGTTAATAAACCTAAATACGTATCCACACAAGCAAACAAACGAAATTCAACTACTTTAACCTAGGCTCAACACTGCACTGCAATACACTGTAGAGTTTTTAAAAAGCTCTATTACTTTAACCTAATTTTCATGTCGCCACACACTCTCTCTACTACAGAGCTTTTCAAAAAACTCGATTATTTTAACCTAGCTTCCACAACACCATACTCCAGTGCAGAACTTTTCACAAGCGATTAAGTTAATATACATTTCACGACCATTGTACAAAAACACTTTTCACCTTTTAAGTCCCAATTGGTAGATAGAAAAAAAAATTCCTTAAACTAGACGAAATTTTGATAAATCTAAATACGTATCCACGCACACAACCTACGTTCAACTACTTTAACCTAAGTTCAACACTGCATTGCACTACACTACATTGTACTACACTGTAGTACTTTTGAAGAGCTTTATTACTTTAACCTAGTTTCTACACTGCAACACACTCCGTTGAAGGGCGGCCATTTCAGTGGCCGAGGACGAGAGTTTCTCGTCTCTCTCCTCAACCATCTTCTTCAGTTCGGCGATCTCAGCCGCCCTCAGCGCTTCGGCCTTCTCCTCCACCAAACGCTGCCTCGCCTCGGCAACGTCTTACTGGGCGAGCTCCCCCTCAGCCCCCTCCTAAGCAATCTTGGACGAAAGCTCACTGTTAGCAGCAAAAGACTGCTTCAGGTCTTCAGCAGCCTCGGCAACAAGTCTGAGGACGATCGAGCGACACATTAGCTCCAAACCGCTCCGCAACAAGTCTGAGGGAGAGACGCCTCGGATCGACTCCCGAGTCTCCCTAGGGAGGGCCACACGAACTCTTAGCGTAAACTTGAGGCCACCCCCTAGGAGATCGAGGGGCGATGGCGAGGCCCTAGCACCGGCCTCGGGGAGCCCAACCACGTTCACCATGCACCTGAGCGAGGGCTCGCCCATCTCGATTGCTTCTTGGCGAGGGGGAGGTGTCGGCAGAGACCCAGTGGAGCGGGTGGTGGTGGCAACGTTCCCACCATCTCTTGGGCGTTTTTTGGATTTTTGGGAGGGGCCGGCCGAGCCCTTATCAGGCCGGGACGTTGAGCCCTTTTGCGCAGGCATGACTTCGATGCTACGACGACCCTTTCGCTTGACCACCCGCTGCCTATGCTTGTCAAGAGCGCTCACAGCAGCGAGTCGTTCTTGCACCATGATTTATGCAAAACAAAACAAAAACAAACGAAACCAAGTTAGAAGTGCTGTAAGACCGACCGAACCAACGAAACGACCGACCAACATAATATAAACAAAAACCCATACCCCTTATCAGAGACTCGTCGAACATAGCCGCCCTCGAGCCTTGTGGGCAATTGTACTAGTGTGGGCGAGATCGAGACGAGAGAAACCACCCGGTTGACCGACACCAACCATTCAAGAGTCATCGGATTAGGTAATGCAACCCTAAGAGTGACCCACTCCACTAATCAGGCCCAATGAAGTAAGCCCATTAAAATAATATAAATTGCACACATTCCAATGAGTAAGGTACGTCATTTATTACTGTGCACGTACCCGAATAATGTTCACCCACTTTAATGACTTGAGCGTTGGAGTGCCTTCTGCAGGTACGCCCCTATTTTGTGTTCACCCGAGACCGAGAGCCGAAGGAGAAGCACGAAGAAGAGAAAGACCCCAACTAAGCACCCAATAACCTACCCGATCGAAGGAGGAAGACGAAGACTTCAATAGTTCTCTAGGTCCCATCTCCCTAACGGGAACATTAATGTTTAACATATTTAAGTGCTAGGAATATACTTGAAGTGTTTATTGCTATCAACGTCTGATATTAAAAATAAGTTTGTTTTTTATAAATATGTGAGAAATCAATAATTAGGAAGCATTTTAATACTTTATTTAGTTGTAAAGTCACATGTTTCCATCTAATTTCTCTTCCATCTTTTGTATTTAGTTGTGCTTGAGTTCTTTGAGTTCTAAGTTCCAAATTCCTTAACCAAGAGTTATCAAAGTGGCAAATTTGACGGTTAAAATGCTTGTACATGAATTACATGCATTAATCTTCAATGAAACCCAATTTAACCAATTAGTTTTGTTCTTTCTTCTTGTGTAATTGTTTTTGACCAATTGGTTTAGTGTTTTTTTTATCAGCATTAATAAATAAATAAATAAAATTACTTAAGGGGTAATTCAACCCTTATACATAACAAGACACTATAGCACACCTCTCCAAAACACCCACTCCCAAACGAGGAAAAGAGCCACCACCTAGCAGAAAACAATCAAGAAACAACCAAAGCCACGAAAGGAGAAAACAAGATAAACCAACAAACAAACAAACTAAAAGCCTTCTAAGGAATATCCAACCCAAACTCATAAACAACCATCACTCAACCCACACATGAAAACCAACCAAAGAACACCAATTAGAAAAGGAAAATTGAGTAGCGGAAACTTTAGAGGTAACCCAAGTCCAAACATTCAGTTGGGCTAAAGAGAAGATTTCAAGGTGAGCCACCACTCCACTGTTGAAAATAATCTTATTCCTATGATTCCATATCTCCCTTACCACAACAATCCACACGCTTCCCAAAACAGAGAGAAACAGATGCCTCATAAAGAGAGCTAAATAAAATTTGAGAAGGCGTCAATGGGAACAGCCGACACCAAACCTAACCACGAGAGACACTGGTTCCAAACTAACCAGGAAGTTTTGAAACCGAAGAACAAATTATTCGTAGATTCCTCTTGTACCCTACACAAGCAACAAATAATATTGTCAACCACCACCCCTCGCCTAACCAAGTTAACTTTAGTAGCAATCTTGTTTTCCAACACCCTCCAGGCCAAAACTTGAGCAACAGGGAGAACCTTACACTTCCCAAACAAATTATAAAAATATGAAAAATCCCCTTTGCCTTCTCCCCTCAAATGACTATAAGCGGATTTCATCGAAAAATCAGGGGGCACATTACCTTTCCAGGACCACCAGTCCTCAAGACCCAGAACAAGACCCAACCCAGAAACCTCCTCACACAGTTGATAGACCTGGGTCATCTCCCACTCAAACAAACTTCTTTGCCAAACTAGATTCTACTTCCGCACACCGTTAGCCCAATTCCCACAATCCTCCAACAAAGACTCTTTATTTATGCTCAGAGAAAACAGTCTCGGATATTTACCTTTCAAAGCAACATTACCCACCCAAATGTCTTCCCACAACAAAATACCCTTCCCATTACCTAATTCCCACTTAACACGGTCTTCAAACTTGTCACCCCATTCCTTCGACGCCCACACCTCCTTCAAATCTTTCCACCAAAGGGACCTGAACTGGTTTAGATTGGACACTTTCAAACTTCTTCAGCCTCCATACTTGGACTCTAAAACCTCCTTCCACAAACTGTCCTTTAAAGAGTCCATCCTCCAAATCCATTTTCCCAATAGTGCTACATTAAAAAGCTTAATATTAATAACCCCAAGACCTCCAGCATCACGTGATTCACACACCTTTTCCCAAGAGGCCCACACAATCTTTCTCCTTTCGGACCCCCAACCCCACAAGAAGTCCCTTTGCAATTTCAGAATCTTCTTCACCACAACAGAAGGAATTTTAAACATAGAAAGGTAAAATAGAGGAATAGCAAACATAACAGACTTGATAAGGCAAATCCTCCCAGCCATCGAGATAAACCTACCTTTCCAACTTCCCAATCTAGTCTTTATTCTATCCACCACCCCATCCCAAAACACTTCCTTCCTATGGCACCCCCTACCAACATCCCAAGGTATTTGAAGGGGGTTTTCATCACCTTACATTTAAGAATATCCGCAAAGCGGAAAATCACATAATGATCGACCCCCACCCCACCAGTATTGTTTTTCAAGAAATTCACCTTTAGTATAGAAGCCAACTCAAAACAACTTAACATAACCTTTATATTAAACACACTTTTGATATTCGCTTTGCAGAGTATCATCCGCATATTGAAGCATATTGACCTCAACCTTCTTAGCCCCAACCTCCAAACTATCCACCATATTTTTCTCAACCACATTCCTTACCACTCCTGCAAGGCTTTCAGACGCTATAAGGAACAAAAACAGAGCAAGAGGGTCTCCTTGTCTCAAGCCCTTTTGAGGAACAAATTCCTTGATCGGGCTACCATTCACAAGCACTGACATCGAAGCAAACTCCAGGCAAGATTTAATCCAAACAATCCATTGTTCACAAAACCCTAATCTACCAAGCATATAATATATGAACTCCCACCTCACAGAGTCATACGCCTTCTCATAATCCACCTTGAAGAAAACACAACTTTTCCTTTTCCTTTTTGCCTCGTCTAACACCACATTGGCCACAAGGACACTATCCAAGATTCCCCTTCCCTCAAGAAAATTAGATCACCTTAGATCGATGACTTTGCTAATCACCTTTTTAAGCCTTAACGAAAGCATCTTCGTGATGATTTTATACAAGCACCCGACCAGAGAAATAGGCCTGAAATCACTGAGTTGTTGTGGGTTCTTAGACTTAGGGACAAAACACACAAATGACGTGTTCGTCCCCCTAGGCCATGTATCGAACCTAGCGAAACCATTCACAGCCAAAAGAATATCATCCTTTAAAAAATCCCAACAAAATTTTATAAAACCAAAATTAAAACCATCCGGCCCAAGGCTTTTGGAACTATCACAACTCCAAATAGCTAACTTGATTTCCTCTTCGAAGAAAGGCTTAACCAACATTTCGTTATCAGCATCAAAAACAAAATTAAAGGGTACATTGTCCAACTTGACTTGAGGACAATCACCACTTTCAAACCTAATCTTAAATAATTCTCTTACCTTGTCTTTAACCAACTCCTTATCTTCACACCAATACCCGTTAATAAAAAACCCATTAAGTCCATTCCTCATGCTCCTCCATTTGATGACCGAATGAAAGTACTTTGAATTAAGATCCCCATCTTTCAGCCAGTTAATACGAGCTTTCTACCAACTAAGACCTCATTTCCTATCTTCCCTCCTCATCTAAGCCACCAGTATCATCGCACTCATCCAGCTCCTGAATTCTCTTTTGTAATAACTCCCCTACCTGATTAACATTGCCAAAAACTTCTCTATTCCAAATTTTTAAATCGGATTTTAACTTCTTCAATTTTTGGTTTAGTGTTCTTCTTTAAAATATTATGAGTTCTTGGTTAACCAATGAATATAAGTCATGTTTGATTATCCTACATTTTCTTCAAGATATTACGAGTTATTGGTTAACCAATGAATATAAGTCAATGTCCATCGAACCACTCAAAGAGTCTAATATTTATGAAGAATCCAAAACTAATATGTTTAAAGTCTCATGACTGTCACATCCTAGTGTAGTAATTATAGTTGGTGGAATCTTGTCGAAGAATACGAGAGATACTAATACTAGATTGTGTATGTTTTTTAAACTCGATATTTAGTAAAGTTATTGACCCACAAAATTTGGATGAACTTGGAGAATAGATTGTTGTTATCTTGTGTGAGTTGGAGATGTTTTTTTATTCGTCCTTTTTTTATATCATGGTGCATTTACTTATTTACCTTGTAAGAAAATTAGATTTTGTTGGACATTCATCTAAGATAGGCATACCCAATTGAGCAACATATAAAGATTTTGAAAGGATATTGAAGAATCAATATGGTCCAAAAGCTTCTATTGTAGGCAGATACATTACAAAATAAGTTTTTGAGTTTTATTTGAAGTACATGTCAAAAGAAATTCCTACAAGAGTTTCTGTTAAATGTTGGCACTCTCGAAAATTGACAAGTTATACATATGATAGCTAATATAGAGAAGAAGCTTTAAAGGCACATTTGTATATATTGAGTAACATAGACAAGATAATACCATACATATTTACATACAAAGACATTACTGAAGAGAAGAATCTAAAATAATCATAGAAGTGAGTGTTGGTGGAGCATAACAATACTTTTATGGCATGGTTTAAACAAGAAATTATGAATGATCTGTGTTAACATTTGAAACATTTACATTACTTTAAAATGGAATCATGATACCTTACTTTGTTTTGGTTTTGAAATCAATAAATTTTATTTTATACAAAATCTTAAGATGATAAAAGTAGAATACAATATAGTGAAGTCACTCTAGAGGAAGATCCATGTAGTACTCTACTTAAAAAAATTCAAAATCTCATGAGATTAATTACTTATTATGGTGTCATTAAGGAGATAAGAGAGATTGGGCATACCAAAATTTTGGTTGTTATTTTCATATGCAACTGAGTTATAATAATATTGGTGAAAAATTGATAAATCAGGAATGCTGTTTGTTGGCTTTCAAAATGTATGATATCAGGACAAACCATTTATCATGATATATCAAGTTTCAAAAGTGTTTTGTGATAAAGAGCCCATGTTCTAAAATAGGTTTGTTATTTTTCATGAAAAAAATTATAGTCATGAAAACTAGGGATGACAATGCGGGACGGGCCATGCGGTGTGACCCGCAGCCCGCTACCAAAAAGCGCGGGGCGAGCTCACTAATCTAACCCACTGACCCACTTAGGCCCGTCCCACATAATCTGCAACCCGCGTTGGCCAAAAGCAGGGTGGGACAGTTAGCCCGCTAGCCCTAATAAATAAAAAATATTTTTTTTTTGTAAACAAAATTATACCCCATTCACCCATTACTGGATTGTGACATTTATTTTATTTTATATTAAAAATTAAATTTAATGTACTAAAAAGGAATATTTTATTTTAATTATTTAAAGGAGTTATTTTTTTATCAGTAATAATAAAAAATAATAATCACTTTAGGGGTGATCCAACCCATGTACAAAATCCCACAAAAATGAATAACCCCTCCTCCTAGAAGTTTGCCAATAAGTTCCTACTAGAAAAAATACAATTTTTCCAACCTAAAAATCACTTATGTTTAATCTAATACATACAAACCAGGAGATCCAGATCTATATAAACCAGAAAAGCAAAAACAAGCAGTAGAGACTTTAGAGGTTACCCAAGATCATACCTTTAGTTGAGCTATGAAGTTAGTATGAAGACTGATCGTGGATTTATATTTAAACTTTGTTAATAAAAAATAATATAAGGAAGATATTTCAATAGGATTATTAAATAATTAATCATCTTCTTTAAAGTATTTTGTAGCAAAACTTTGATAAGATATTCTTATACATTTACATACATATATAGGAAAAATATATGCAAAACAAAACTTTAATTATTTTTACTCAAGCCTTCTAACAATCATCATACTTGAATTTATATTTTTATTTTAATTGAATGAATTGAAACCAGGATAAAATTTTAATTGTTCAGTAGTAAGAATATGTTTTTCATAATTAATGAAATTTTAATTTTGAAAAAAAATAATTTTATGTGGACTGGCAAGCGGGTTACCTCTTATACGGGACGAGTTAGTGAAATGAGCTTACACTCCGTGCCCAGAATGGACCAACCCGACTCGCATTTTGTGAGCCAAACGTTGGACAGACCTATATGTGAGACGGATCAGTCCGCATTGCTACCCCTAATCAAAATTAATAATTCAGTCTTGAGATTTGTACAACTCAATTATTTACGACACAAATGATTAGTAAACAACACGAGGATATGATGGACGAGTAGATACCACTCAACAGATCACGATAAAGGAATATATAAAGAGCTACATAACGTTTTTATTACTAACGAGAGTTAGTGGTAAAAATACATTTTGACCATTAATGTTATATGGGTTAGCGTTGAACCAAATTTTGAATCTTTATTTTTATTTAAAAAAAAATAAATGTTTGGTTTAATAACTTGATTACGATAAATTAGCGGTTATACTAGCCTTGTATTTCATATGATCAATTCAATAAAATGTATTACCTTCGCAATTTCTCCCCATGAAGCGAGAGGATCGATAGTTGTTGATGAAGTGGTAGCAACCCCTCTCTCTCTATATATATTTATATAAATGCACAGTGTATGTAATCAATGCTAGAAATTCAATATCCACCAATAATACTCCTAAATTACATCAAGATTCATATATGTTTTCATTCATCAAGAAGAAATATAAATCTAATTTTAGTTCTAAGCAGAGTTGAGGTTATAAACATTCACCATGTCAATTATCCATTTAGTACCATCTAAAGATTTAAGTCCTGTAAAATTCAACATGCATAAAAACATTCAAAACATGAAATTCTCATTGATATACTTGTAATTTGAAATAAAAAATGGAAAATCTCATGAAACGAGGTTGCTAGTCTCACAATCCTAGGACCTTTCTACAACATTGAGGCGACAAACTTGACCAGAACATTGGCCGGAACCT
>Ga0123342_1008794_pt1 | contig 12481 bp, 7 predicted proteins | sample Turbeawhitnodule_FD_89960 | JGI IMG/M metagenome (GOLD analysis project Ga0123342, IMG submission 89960) | Root nodule microbial communities of legume samples collected from Mexico - Turtle bean Mexico white nodule | ecosystem: Host-associated > Plants > Roots > Nodule | place: Mexico: Nepantla... | reverse complement strand
TATTAAATAATAAAGAATATTGTTGAAGGTGCTTAGAGGGAAACATTAGAAACCTCTATTGTTAAAGCATCTTTTAGTCTTTAGTTAAGAGTCTTAGGGGGGGTGTGTTAGTAGATAGGTGTATGAGTAAATAAGGAGGTGCCAAAGTGAGAGAAGGGATCACACCTTCCTCATGCTAAGAAAAGTGCCTCAATAATGTCCAGCTTAAGGTGATTCCTAAGAATGTCAAGAATCATTCTCCATATGGCTAGTGGAATCACATCACTCTGTATAACCGCCTGGTAGGTTCGACCTTTAGACTTGCAACATAACATTCGTGAGCATTTTTTGATCCACATGGATTGTGACGATATCACAGGCCGTTGACGAGAACTCCATAGGTAGGTAAGGGGTGGATATTATTGCCTTTAAACGATTAATGGACGACCGTCTGAGCAGTATATTATACGAAGTATTTGAATTAACCAATAAATACCTAATTTTTATAGTTTTACTGAGACACCCCTCTTCACCGAACGTAGTGTATAGGTCGATAAATCCTTTGGTATCCACTCGTTCACCTGAGAATCCAACAATCTGTTCATCATAAGGCTGAATTTCTATTTCTGGAATTCTCATTTTCCTAAAGGTCTTCCAATAAAGGATATCCACCGAGCTTCCTTGATCCACTAAGACCTTGGTAATTTCAAACTTGTCTATTTCCACATTAATCACCATGAGATCGTCTTGTGTTGGGTTTATTACGGTGAAGTCATCATCAGTAAAAGTAATCGGGGGCATCCTCGGTCGATTTCGGGTAGATGTGGAATAGGCCGATTGGATGGCCCGAAGATGCTTCTTTCTAGCCGAATTAGAACATCCACCTTCCGCAAAACCTCCAGTTATTGTATTGATTTCTCATTCGAGAATGCCGAGAGACCTCTTGGAGATCAGTATGTGTCAATGTTAGTCTTAATGAATTTGTGGAAGTGGTCAACTTGAATAAGTTCTTCTATCTTGTCTTTCAATGCTTGACAGCCTTCGATCGTATGGCCATAGTTGCGGCAGTGTTTAGATGTATCGTGGGGTCTGTGATTGCTTTAAGGTCGGGATTAACTCGGCTGGCAATACCCCATCCAAAACTCTTCCCCTTGGAACAGTCAATGCCGTGTAACTAAGAAATCAGAGTCCCCGATTTTCTCTGAAATGGTCGGACTGACCTGATACAGGTCGATTGCCTTTGTCTTTGTCTTTGTCTTTGTCTTTCTTTTTCCCCTTATCAGCACTTTCAAATTGATGACTTCTATGATAGTCAATGTGTTCTTCTATCTGCATAAACTTGGTTGCGCAATTTTGCAATTCATCTTTTTAGCCGGTTTCTTGATTAAGATTTCGGTAAATCGGCCTGGTCGAATTGCCGAGACAAGGTGATGCATGGCTATCTCTAGCATCAAATTTCTGATACCCATGCAAACTTTGTTGAATCTATCCATAAATGCTCGCAAGGATTCTCCTTTTTCTTGTTTCACGTTAAAGAGAGACATGGATGAGGTGTGATGCGGTTGGCTCGATGCATATTGTGTGATGAACTTCGTTGTCAGGACTTTGAAGTTCCCCACGGAGTTGGGTGGGAGTCCGATGAACCAACTGAGCGGTCCCTCTTGGAGGGAGGTGGGGAAGACCTTACACCATACTGCCTTGTTGGTTGTGTATAAGGTCTTTTATGTCTTGAAGACATTTAAGTGCTCATCTGGGTCGGTGGAACCATCATTGAGTTTGATAGTTAATCCTTTCCACTTGGAAAGGAGAGGTGTATCAATTATCTCATTTGTGAATGGATGTCCTCTCGGATCTTCCTCGTCGTTCGGGAGAGGAGTGTTTCTGGAACTTTGGTGAGTTTGATGAGTTTAATGGGTTTGAGGAGTTGGTGGTGGTGCTCATGATTGTTCTTCCCATTCATGCTCATCAAGCCGCTGCTGTAGATTTTATTCTGCTCCTTCAAAAGGGACATCTCCTCCTCATCTTGATGTCGATCCTCTTCATTCTGTAACTGATTTGCGATGCCTTTTTGTCGTAACTCCTCCATTGGTGCCTAGAGAGCCCGGATCATAGCTATCTGCTCATTTGCCATACGGTTGTTGTTACCATTATTCCTTGTTGCCACCATCGTTGCCTGTTGTGACTTGTTGCTTTAAATCGAATACTAACTCGATCCCACGGTAGGCGCCAATTGTACATGTATAGGCTGAGGGGCTTAGATACTACCTGTGATTAGACATACAATTTTTGACGTGTAGGTGGTCTCCTGATTTCTTTTCCTTCTTTCAGTGCTAATGCTCAGTCGGTTGGGGAGTACCTGTATAGGCTGAGGGCCCCAAATAGTACCTGTGACTAGACGTACAATTGTTGACGTGTCGGTGGTCTCCTGATTTCTTTAAGTCTCCTTCCTTTAGTGTTGACGCTCGATCCATCGAAGGGTTATCTGCAAAAGGTACTTCGACGCTCAAGTAAGTATTCTAATTTGGGTGTATTTTGGTAAAATGTACCTTACTACTTCAGAGAGGATTCTATTTACAGCATTGGCTTATGGGCTTTGACCTTGATGGGCCGAACATCAATTATTAACTGATATGCATAGTAGTTCCTTGATACTAGGAACGTGTATCTTTCAGTTAATCAGTTATTCTTGCATACTTTGGGATGTACATTAACTCATTCAACACTACTTCTAATTATTATTACTTACTACATTTTCTATGTTCTTTGACTGGAGTGGTCAGTTATTGAGACTGGTTCGTCTAGTATGGATCGATACACTAAGTTTATATAATTTTTCAATATAGAACTATTGAAGCCTAAAGATTACAAGTGTATTAATAGTTTATAAAGTAAAAAAAAAAAAATTTTATCAATATGAATCTTATCTTTTTAATAAATATTTTTCAATCTTTTATATATAATGAAAACTATAAAACTTATTTCAAAATCTTAGTTATTTGTTATTTATGCTTAATGTCATCGATACTTTGTTCTGACTATATTATTTTTTATATAAGTAAAGTAATTATTTTGTAATGAGAATTTTTGGTTATTTTTCGTTAAGAAAAGTACTTTTGAATATTTTTTTTAACTTCTTATCTCTTTTACTTTATCTTTTTTAATTCTAACTTAAATTTAATATCTTAAAAATAATCTATAACTAATACAACATATTTATTCTAAATTATAATTATACAAAATAAACATTTTTTGTTGTTGTCATCATGCACCTACTAAAATACTAGTTATATAATTTAGCAGTGTAAGTTATTAACGGTTAATATTTGTTGGCAACTTGGTTAATGTGGTCTTTCTTTTAATTTTGTTTTATTCGTAAAATTTGAAACTAAAACTTTATTAAAGATATAAAAAAAAAGGTTTATACCAATTCAGCCAACGACTCTTTGGTGACTAATAGTAGTATAACTTTTTGGTGACTACTTAAATAAATTTGTATGAATTGATAATTATACTTATATATCTTAATTCAAATGGTTACGAAGATATTACTCTAATTAAATACAATTTTAGTAAATCACTGATGTGTCGTTTTGCACATATATGAAAAAAAATTAAGATGTGAATGGGGTTATTATAAATTTACAAACACAAATATACACTTAAGGTATACTATAAAAATAAGAGAGAAGAACAAAAAAGAGAAAAAGGAAGACAAAGAATATGAAAAAGAATATTTCTTTTGTTTTTTCTTATTGAAATCAAAGCGGAGAGTCAAAATATATACAAGTAATACACTTATTTTAGGTCTAACTAAAAAAGAATGTAAATAGTCAATAAAGACAAGAATAAGAAAAGACAAAATAAATGATAAACACTTGTACAAATAGAAACAACTAAGAATTAAAAAAGACAAAATTGATATTAACTTTCTTCTAAAAGTCTTGTACCCATATCCTTATATATTTCCCACAAGTTGGGGAGCAAATATTGATGAGACTCAACTTGGAACAAATATCAAGGACTTAAGACTTTGGTATAAATGTCATCTAGTTGCTTTGTGGTGGAAATGGGAAGCAAATGGATGAGATTCTTCAATTTTTCCATAAAAATGTGACATCTATTTTTATGTGTTTTGTACGCTCGTGAAACACTAGGTTTGTTGCAATGTATCTTGTTGAGTCATTGTCACTCTATAAAAGAGATGGTTGCTCAAATGGAACTTTGAAATCTTGAAGAAGATAAGTTATCCATTGAATTTCACATGTAACAGTGGCCATTGTCATGTATTTAGCTTCACAGGAACTCTTTGATATTGTTCCTTGCTTCTTTGATTTCCAGGATATAAGGGAATTCCCAAGATACACATTAAAATCAGTCACCGATTGTCTTTAATCATTGTATGTGCCCCCAATCACTATCACAAAAGGCTTTTAGATGAGCATAAGTGTTGGAAGAGAAAAATAAACCAATACTTGGAGATCCTTTAATATATATGAGAATTCTAATTGTTGCAGTATAGTGAGCAATTGTAGGCTTAACAAGAAATTGAGAAAGTTGTTGCACAAAAAAGGTTATGTCAGGTCGGATATTAGTGAGATACAAAAGTCTTCCAATCAATCTTTTGTAGGCTTGAACATATTTGAAAGGAACATTCCCAATAGAAGACAATTTTTCATGACTATTATTAGGAGTGAGTGCATGTTTGCAGGCTAAAAGACATACATCTGTTACAGTGTTTATTTCCTTTGATTCACCATTATCCATTCCTTACTTCTTGTTACTTCAAGAACAAGAAAATATCTTAAATCTCCAATATCCTCTTTATAATTTCGTGCCAATATTATATCATCCACATACACCAATAATGTTGTAAAAGATCCTTTCGAAGAATTAATGAACAAAGAATGATCATTCATATATTGAGTATATTACTCAAAAAGTAAAAAGGATGACAATTTGACAAACCACGCTCTGGTAACTTGATAATCAAGGCCATATAAAACCTTTTTTTAATTTAAAAACTTGTTATGGTTGAATAGACGTCAATCAAGGAGGAGGAACCATGTATACATATTCTTTCAATTTCCATGTAAAAAAGGCATTGGTTATGTCTAATTGTTTCAATTCCCAATTATAGATAGAATCTAGAGAGAGAAGCAACCTTATGATGGTCATCTTTGTTACTGGAGAAAAAATATCAAGGTAATCAATGCCTTATGTTTGTGTGTATCCCTTTGCCACTAGTCTTGCTTTATACCTTTCAACTGTCTCATTAACCTCATATTTTATTTTTGAATACCCATTTGCAACCTATGACAACTTTGTCCTTAGGTAGAAGAGCAATCTCTCATTTTTAATTTGACTCCAACGCAAATATCTCACATTGTATAGCTTTCCTCCATGAGTCATGTTTCACAACTCCATAATAAATATTTGGCTTAACATGTGAAGAAAGAGACATGGCAAAAGATGTGTAAGAAGGTGACAAATTGTTATAAGACAAGATAGAATTCAAAGGATATTTAACTCTTGAAGATGTATTGGAAACATTAATATTATAATGATAATCTTTTAGATACTCAGGTGGTCTTTTTATTCTTATAGTCATTCGGATTGACTAATCTAATTCAGAATTTTGTTCATGATATTCATTGAGGTTTTGGTCTACATTGTATAAAACTTCTCTTGGAACCTAAATGTCCAATTCACAATTATTATTACTATTATTTTCAGCATTATCACAAGGTGCAAGAATGACCTGTGATGCCTGATTAGCAGGTTGATCTTCAGTTTAAAAAAATTGATCATAAATGTTAGGGCTGCTAGTTTCATTGCTAGTATCTTGAATCCTCTGATATGGAAAAACATGTTCATAGAAGACAACATACACAAACACAAAAATTATTGATATCTAAAGTAATTCTATTATTAATAAAAATTTATAAATTAGTGTATACTTGATATTTAATTAGTTACTAAGGTCTTAGATACCAACTTTAGAATCTAAAGTAATTATAGTACACCAAATTAAAAATTAATTTATAATTTTTTATTAATAAAAATTACTTTAAATATCAATAATTTTTTAGGGTAAAAAATAATATCTAACTAAATCAATAGAATAACTAATTATTATTATATATATATATATATATTTATATGAAACTAAAAGTAAGAGATTAAAATTGAATGAACTACATTAAGAGAATAGAAAAGTTTTACAGTCTTGTTTGAAGATTGATTAATTGGTTGTATACTTGAAAAAAAATTGTAAATATTAAAATAAAAATTATTTATCATACAAATTGAGAAGGAAATTATATAAAAAGAAGTAGATACTGTGAGGGACATGAAGACTATAATATCAAGTGAAACGTATATTTTACTGCAATTCACATTAAGTAGACTTTCAACAACATATAGTATAAGTACCTCAGAAAAATAACTATCGAAAGTTAAATATATATATATATATATATATATATATATTTTGTTCCTGCCAGTTAACTCGCTTCGTTGGTTGACTCGAACGGCAGCCTTTGGTCCTCCTATCTTTTCTTGAGAATCGTACTTTCTTGATTGAAGAATCTCTAACCTGCAAAGACAAAGGACGCCTTGACGACCGTTTGCACTCCGACGCTCAAGTCAGTATAAGGGCAAAGAAACACTAAGTGTATAAAGTAGTTTCAGTCTTAGAAACTGTGTACCTTGCTAGGGTTCTTAGCACCATTTATATAGGTTAAAACTAGGGTTTACCTTTGTTCCCTTACCCATGTCTAGGGTTCCTTGGAGAATGTCCCTGCGCTGCTATTGTATAATCTTAGCGTAATCTGACACATGGAACTTCCCTTAACTGGAGTGCAACGACTAACAAAATGGTCGCCTGAGTACCAACTAGTGTACCAAGTCTCTGGGACCATCTGTTTGCGGGTGCCCTAAGTATTCACGTGCCATGCATGCAGTTTCCTTCAGAAACCCTAACCCTAATGGGCCTTAGCGCCTCCAAGGACTGTTTACTCGTGTCGTGCCTGAATGCGCTATACACACCACTTGCATGGATCCCTCATGACTTAGGCTTCCTCATATCTGTCGTTTTAACTAATAACTGTGTAATTTTGGGACCCACCTTTCGTGGCCCAATGTAACTTTTCAGACCGTCGACGTTCGATCTCTTCCTCTTCTGGCGAGGTCTGATGTCGATCTCCTACGTCGAGGTTTATGACACCGATATCCGAAGACTGACCAACACCCTAATATATGTATCTGGAACTCACATTACGTAGCACGTCTTTACTATCAGACACCGATGTGCAATGCCTGAGGTTAGTTACGGGAGTCGATGACCGAGAACTGGTCAAAACATATATATATATATACATGTATATACATACATATATACATATATATATATATACATATATGTATATATATATATATAAACCCTAAACCCTAAACCCTATATACATGTATATACATAGTATATATATATACATATATATACTACATATATACTACATATATGTTTATATATATATATATATATATTCTCTGAATAAGTAGAAAATAGAAAAGAGAAAAAAGATAAATAGCAATGATGCTTATCATTTTGTTGATCAGCTTTATTGATTTTTTTTATACGCGTTTATATTTTATCTTTGGTATCTTGTTTTATTTTTACATTTCTTCTTATCACATCTAAATTCTGGAATTGCATTGTTATTATTATTTTGCATTTTTTATTTTGCAGTTTACATTCTTATTTAAATATATATCTTTTTAGTTGTAATAAATATTCTTCATTAAAAGAATTCAAAATAGTTTTACTTTTTAATATTTGTTTTTCACATTATTTTCATATCAATTTTCTTTTAGTATTTATAGTTTTTTTTTGTTTCATAAAATTTATATTCACGTTTATTATGTTAATGAAAGATCTTTTATAAAAATAGAATTAAGAATAGTTTTTCTAACGATGTAGCTAATTGTTAAATAGTAAATTTTTTTTAAAAAGATAAATTATGAATATTTTAATATTTAAGTAAAAAATTTATAAATAGAAAAGTTAACTATTCAAACTTTATTTTTAAAAAAATCATTTGTAAAATATTTCCTTCTATTCTCTTTAAAACTTTGAAAGACAAAATTTGAAAGACCTGTTTATCATTTCATAAATCAGAGTTCACCTAGATATCTTAGTGAAGACAAAACAAACGTGTTTGATAATAAATCATTTTAGGGTAATTTTCTCTTTATTCTTTTCTTGGAGTGTTGAGTGTTGGAAAGTTATGTTCACTTTGTCTCGTTAGCTCCAAACTAGATAGATGGCTTATTCACATATTGCTGTGATTCTGTTTGTAACCACTCATTCGATCGTCTCAAAGATGATACATGGTATTCATTTGGTTATTAGGTGACTAAGTTATCACCTATATACTGATCTACTTAATATTTTCATTGAGAGTTCATCCTATGGAAAATTAGCTGTTCAAAATGAAACCCAAATATGGTTATGGACAATTTCAACTTATATGATCAGTCAACTATATATCTCTGTACATACCCTTCCACATGGCTATAAGTGACTCTCACTCTACATGTTCATAACCCTAAATTTTCTCCTTCGCAACATGGGCTTATTCAAAATTTATAAACTTCTTGCTTAAACTTCTCCTTTGCCATACACCCTTAAAAAGTTTCACATTTCCTTGAACAAAGTTTCTTCATGCTCCTAGGTACATTAAATTTCTTCTTTTGGATTTTAGTTCATTCCTCTGCTTTGTTTTGCTGATTTGAAGGAGTTAGTGCATACTTTTAGAGAAAATCACTTTCTAGAACCATTGTTTAGTGTTTTTTAAGGTTGGGATATTGAACTTTTGAAGTGGTTTTTCCTTTCTTTTCATGTTTTTTTGGTTTGTGTTCTCAGCACTTATATGGATTATGATGTGTCCTTGGGCTAAAATGGAACTATTGAGGGAAACTTACACGTTTATAAAAAAACTAAACATAAAAAAACTTAGAGCCCTTCGAAATCTCTAGGCCATTACTAAAATTTAGGCTTGTGAATTGGAGAAGCCTGTATGTAAGAACGTGGATGATGATGCTAAGGACCCTTTTAGTTTTTTTTTCTATGGCACGGTCTTCATAAAACTAGGCTTGAAGTTACCTGTAACTGTCTTTGAAAAGGAAATTTTAATTATGTTAGAATATTTCCAACTTCACCTAACAGTTGGATCTTTGGATTATTTTTGAGACTTTAAAATATTGTGTACTCATTTTAGTATTATTCTAACGTCCAACATGTTTGTTTTCTTTTTTGAGTTTAAAATATCATCTCATCAATTGTGGGCGACTTTAAATATTGTGTTGAAGATCTCACGTACTAAATATTAGAGTATTTCATTATATATAAGTTGGTGCAAACCTCATTCCATAAGTTGATTTTATGGGGTTGAGTTAGACTTAAAGTTCACTTTGTAATATGGTATCAGAGCCATTTAAAGTCTATCCTGGCGAATATTTGTTGGTCTATCAGGCTACCCGCTATCGAGCTGTTATCAGACCACCCATAATATGTTATCCCATGCATGAGCTGTTAGGCTTAAAGTTCACTTTATAATATATTGTGAATGAGAGTGGTCTTTCTATTTTTCAAACATCTTTCAAACGTTTCAAATTTTGTTTCATAAAGATCCATCCTTTCCCAAATGACCCTAATATGGTAAAGGACTTTCCTCTTTATTGGATCTAGAACCCCACGCTCAAAGTGCTAAAAAATTGGAAGAGATGGATACAGAATGAGCATGAGAGTTGTGAAAAATTGGAGATTATTTTTTATACGAATGTTCTCCTAAAGCCTGAATACCTTATACTTGCTATGTTTGTAGTTAATACTAACTAAAGCTTTATGTATGATGATAACCATTTGGTTATATCTCGAAAGAAGATGGCTCACCATTTCAAAGAAATGAAGGCATTGGAAAATGCCGAGGCAACAACATGAGTGTTGGGTTGAGCAAATTCATGGTTGAATATAAAGGTGACAAATATCCAAATACTAAAATTCAATTCATAATTATCTAAATTTATATTATTTTTAATTTATTTAAATTGATTTATCTCAAATCCAAATCTCTATTTTTAGATTTTAAGTCCAATTCATTTAATTGAATATGAATTAGATATAAGATTGGATACTTTTTGGATTATCCAAAATGGATTTTGGGTTGAATTTTGACTTGATCCGGGCCTAGGTTGAGCTGAGTCAATCCTAACCCATGTCGAGCTAAGTCGACATGAGCCCATGTTGACCTGAATCGATCCGGGCCCAAGTCCGCCCAAGTCAAGTCGCGCTGAGTCAGTCCAGGCCAAACGATATCGAGCCGAGTCGACCCGGGCCGATGTCGAGCTGATGTCGAGTCGAGTTGACCTGGGTCGAGTTGACCCGAGTCGACCTGGGAAGATGTCAAGTTGAGTCGATTCGTGCCGATGTCGAGCTGATTCAGTTTGGGTCGATGTAAAACCTAGTTGACCGAGGCTGATGACGAGCCAAGTCGACCCGAGTCGACCTAGGAAGATGTCAAGCCGAGTCGAGCCAGGCCGATGTCGAGCTGATTTAGTTTGGGTCGATGTCTAACCTAGTCGAGCCAGGCTAATGTCGAGCAGAGTCGACCCAGAATGATGTCGAGCCGAGTCGACCCGGGAAGATGTCAAGCCGAGTCGAGCCGGGCTGATGTCGAGCTAATTCAGTTTGGGTAGATGTCAAACCCAGTTGACCCAGGCTGATGGCGAGCCGAGTCGACCCAGAATGATGTCGAACCGATTCGACCCATGTTGATGTCGAGCCAAGTCGACCTGGGAACATGTCGAGCCGAGTTGGCCCGAGACCATGTCGAGCCGAGTCAGCCCGAGACCATGTCGAGTTGAGTTGGCCACGGGACCATGTCGAGCTGAGTCGACCCGGGACCATGTCGAGCTGAGTCGACCCGGGACCATGTCGAACTGAGTCGGCCACGGCTGATGTCGAGTCGAGTCAGCCAGGGCCCATGTCGATCCTAGTCAACTTGTGTCCATGTTGAGTCGGGTCAGCCCGGGCTGATGTCGAGTCGAGTTGGCCCGGGACGATGTCGAGCCTAGTCATCCTAGGAAAAGTTGAACCGATTTGGTATGGGCCGATGTCAAGCCGAGCCGGCCCGGGCCGATGTCAAGATGAGCCGGCCCGGGCCGATGTCGAGCCGAGCTGGCCTGGGCTAATGTAGACTCGAGTCGGCCTGGGCCGATGTCTAGCCGAGTCAATTTGGGCTGATGTCGAGCCGAGTCGGGGTCGGGTTGATGTCTAACTGAGTTGGGTCGGGTTGATGTCAACTCTAATCGGCCCGGGATAATGTCGAGCTCAGTAGGTGTCGAGCCGAGTTGGTTCGAGGTGATGTCAAGCTAAGTTGGCCCAGACTGATGTCGAGTCGAGTCAGCTCGAGCCCATGTCGAGTTGAGTCGCCTTGAGCCAAGGTTGAGTTGGCACCGGATCCATGTAGAGCCAAGTCGAACTAGGCTTAGGTGATTTGAGTCGGTTTGGGCCCAGGTCGAGTCGACCTGGGCTGATGTCAAGGCGAGTCGGCTAGTTTCCATGTCGAGCCAAGCTGGCCAAAGTTTATGTCGAGTTAAGTGGGCTCGAACCTATATCAGACTGAGTCGGCTAAAACTCAAATTATGATGGAATTAATTTAATTAACAAAATAAATTTAATCTAGATTTAATATATTTTAAATAGATTTGAAAAATCTAAATAATTTAATTTAGTTAAAATTGATATAAATTTTAAATTCAATTCATTTTATTGCATCTATATTATATTTTAAAAAATTCAACTATATATTAGATTTTAAAAAATTCAACTATGACTAGGGAATATTATAATCCATGACCAGTGATATGTGAGGTGACCTTGATGTGAGGTGACCTTGATCCTCAACTCAAGAGGAAGAGGGCTAGGAAAGCCCTCCAAATCCGCTCCCGTTCTTTTCACCAATTCAAAATTTGATGGCCAAGGGCCAGAGATTAAAGATACTAGTCGGAGAAAATTGAAATTCTCATGACCATTGTAGCGGAGAAAAGGGGAGTTTTTTTGGATCCCAAATTCAACTACTCTGCTAATAATGAAGCACATAAGTTGTTGGAAGGAGATGCAACAATGTTGGATAAGCAGAGTTTAACTATGCTTTGTGAAGGCCTTCAGGCTTAGCACGTTCGGCTAGGAAAAAAGGTAAAGGAATCTTCTATATAGGAAAAAGGGAAAACAACTCTTGGAGCTTCAGGACAAGATGGATCGGCTCAGATCCGAAGCTTCCGAGATTCATCATCAATGCTATAAGGAATGGGAAAAACACAAAACGGCAAAATCCTTATATATATATATATATATATATATATATATATTTTTTTATTTTTAAATATATTTTTTTTGAGAGAGTAGCTCCCTTGGTGTAAGTTACTCTGAGAGATTTTGTTG
>Ga0123342_1008793_pt1 | contig 12482 bp, 5 predicted proteins | sample Turbeawhitnodule_FD_89960 | JGI IMG/M metagenome (GOLD analysis project Ga0123342, IMG submission 89960) | Root nodule microbial communities of legume samples collected from Mexico - Turtle bean Mexico white nodule | ecosystem: Host-associated > Plants > Roots > Nodule | place: Mexico: Nepantla... | reverse complement strand
CTCCGCCTCTCTATTGGTCCTCCCCCACTGTCTTTACTTATAAACTCTTAATAAGATTATAAAAATACTTCATATATATATATATATATATATATATATATATATATATATATATATATATATATATATATATATATATATATATAATTTTATTTTTTATTGTTTTTTTCAATTATTTGAGAGTGAAATCCAAATTTAATTGTTTTTTAATTCGATTTTAAATTATGTTAGCCCATTTTTTAAATTTAAAAACCTGTTAGACATTCCATGAAGTTCTGAATTTAAATTTTTTAACCTTTTTATTCTTATGATTATTATTGTAAATGCACTTAATAGGTGAAAGAATTAAGGAATTGAATTAAGATACTATATGTTGTTCCTCTTATAACAATGGTTATTACTAACATAGTACACGTTATGTGGAAGGTAGAAGAACAAAATGAAATCATAATTTAATTATTTTCTAATCAAAATTAAAGTGATAAAAATTCTATTATGTTGATAAAACAGCACTTTAAATAACTTCAGTAATTGCATTAAAGCATTAACGAAACATTAAACATTATAAGTTAAATAAAATAATAAGGAAAAATTGTCTTTGTTTTTCAATTCTCGTGCATTTCGGAATGATTATGTTAAATATTTCATATCAACCAAATTATAATATTTAGATGAAAACACATATCACTTTAATAAGTTTATTTTGTTCTATGATAAATATTTCATATCAACCAAAAATAAAATCATAATATTTGAATGATAACACATGTTGATTTTGGGAAGAGTTTTCAAAGATTGTAAAATAAAATAAGATGAGAAAAAAAATAAAACAAAAAACTTAAAACTTAAAACACAAAAGTCATAATCATTGAAAACTCATTAGATTAGAAGGAAAATAAAAAGTAAAAAAACCAACAAACACGAAAATAATGATGATTTTTATTTAGATACACTTTTTTTTCATCCTCACATTATAGAATATAGTGTCAAACCAACATCATAACCCACAAAATATTTAATTTTTGTGTTTCTCATGTTGACTAATCTAATTTAAATATATATATATATATATAATATAATTTTGTTTTGACTAGTTTTTTAATTAATATAAGAAAATTTAAATTTTAAAAAATTAAATATCAATAATAGTAACGTACATTTAAAATATGACACAATAAGAACCCTGAATCTTAAATATCATATTCAAGATTTGAATTCAATTTCACATATAATAATGACAAGTAAATAATTATAATCAAAAACATTTAAAAATATATTTAATGAAAAATATAAATATATAATTTCATAAGTACAAAAGTATTTGTTTTTATGATAATCTATAGGAAATACTTTAATGTTAATGAAAATGAGTCAAGTCCATATAAAAAATGAAACTATCTTCAATTTAAAATATTAATAAGAGATTTATTGGTCATTTTTTTTTATATGTTACTTAACATTTTATATTAAATAGGAGAGTTAGACTCATACTTGGAGAAAGATTTTTAATACATTGAATTTGTCTAACTATCGGTTATGTTACCACTATTGAGTACTTTGAGAAAAAAAAAATCGTAAAAATTCAACCTTAATAAAAGATGAGTAAAATAAAATTTATATAAAAGATTGATATTATTTCTAATCCAAAATATTAAGATAAAATTTTGTAAATCTTTTTAATAATATTCTGAGTCAAATTTTTAATTGGATCTTAAGAAAAAATTTCGTTCTCCTATAATATTCTGAGTAACCTAAATACATATAAGTTTTTCTATACAAATTTTACAACACAGAAAAAATTAACCTTTTTAATAAGCTAACTAATTTTGTAAAATTTATTTAATATAACTTAAAATTTTGTAGTTTTAATACACATAATTAATTTTAATTTTAAAATATGTAATTAATTATTTTAAGATAAATTTTATTTTATTTTGTTTTATTAAATAAACAAATAAATTATTTTTTATTTATTAGAGTAAAATTGTGCCATTAAAAGATGACAAAAGAAACTATCAAATATCTTCCTTGTACATATAATGGTATATGGTATAGTTACATCTCATACTTTGTGTGTTTATGAATCAAACACTTTAGTTTTTTTAGTCATCCATTCTATTTCCATATGATATATTTTCACATGGCAAGACCATAGAATGAAGATTATGTATAGATGAAAGTTTAAATGTCTTTTATGTAGGAGTTTTTTTCATAACAAAAATGGAAACTTATGTACCTTCTCCCTTTCGACTCAAAATAGCAAGACAAACAATGAAATCACAATAACTCATTTACCATATTGAGTGAATATGTGAGTAAATACAAGATAATCATCAATTGTTGTATGTGTTAGATACAGAGAATTGTTTTCTTCCCATTTTGCAAGTTGGTTCATACACATCATGAATGTTATTGGTTTTTGATATCTCACGAACTAAAAATAGTCTAATTTTTTGATATAAAAGTATTGACGATTTCAAGCTTAGAATATTTAGTGTAGTTAAGAATAAATGTATTTTTAGCTAGTGTGTATTTATCTATTTCCTGTACCTTATTGGTACATATATACTAGTTTTCTCTAGTCTATCGTGTTCTATTCGACCTTATTACCAACATTCTTCCATAGTAAATATTGTCATTTATTTACATACTGATTATATGAGATTCCCACTATTTATGCTGACATGGAATCAAAACCTTAAAGACAAGATCGACACACAACTCATTAGCGCACAACATCGGATTCACCCCATTACACTACAATAATATTACATTACAATAATAATAATAATTTTTTTAGATACATTTAATGTAATTCTACGTTATTTAAATCTCAAATTAATTTATATACCTATTTTTCTCTTAATCTATCAAAACATTTTATAAAAATAAAATTATGATGGAATTTTACTAAGAAGAAATAATAATAATAATAATAAATAATGATGATGATAGAGTTGCTGGTTGTGGAAAAGAATAGAAAGAAATAGCGGAAGGAGGTGGATCTGAAATCACATGGGACTCGCCCACAACAAGAAAACGTTGCTTTCTCCTGCGTTGGTAAGAGAAGAGGAACAACCACTCACTTCATACTGTTTCTCAGTTTAGTGATAGAGAGAGAAAGTGAAAAGAGAACGAGATAGAGCGAACGAACTCCATTCCCAAACGGAGCATGGCGGAGCTCCGCCACTCCTCTTCGCTCGGCAGCCGAGCCTCCAATTCTCCGATGAAGCGTGACGCCGTCGCCGTCGGCGGCGCCGGCGATTCATCCCCTCTCATTCCGGACAGCCACCTAGCCGACGACGACGAGCACGATCGCCACTCGTCCAAGGAGCGCGACCGGCATGTCTGCTCCTTCTTAAACGACGACCCTAGGGTTTCGCCTCACCACTCCAGGATCTCACTGTTTTTCACCTTCCTTCTTCTCCTCGTTGGCTTAGTATCCGTATTCACAATCTTCCATAAACTCGTGAGTCCTCTCTGCCTGCGTTTTAAGATTTAATAATGCGTTAAGATTTACTAATAATGCACTGTATCCTTTTTCGCCTGTAGTGTGTGGAAAACGAAATCTCTCATCTGTAATTTCCACTGTTATTTTGTTTATCTGAAATTGAATTAAATTACTCTGGAATTTGTATGTGGAGTCAATAGATTGTTCTTATTTTGATTTTGATTTGTAATGTTCAGCTATTGAGTAACTTCAGTTACGATTAGCTGTACAAGTAATGCGTGTATTTATTTTTTTTCTCATACGAAATGGAGTAGTTCGGTTGGTGCAGTCATATTTCTTACTCTTTGTTTTTGGCAAGTTCCTAAGACTGAATTTGTGTTGAATTTATTGTAGAATGCCCCTTACTTGTGTAAAAAGGACGGCATTGTTCTTCATTGCCCACACGTAAGTTCTCATACGGACCACTGCTTCGGTTTTCATTTCATTTCCTCCTTCTCTATTATTCAATGACAATGGTGTTTTTTCTCTTCTCATGTCCTCTTTGGTATTATTTTCAGGTTAAGGAATCGCCATCTCTTTGGGAAAATCCTTTCTCATCCACGACATCTTGGAGGCCCTGTGCTGAGCGCCGGGATGGTGTTTTATCAGGTTTCCATGGTTTTCTCTGTTCATTAATATATTTGTTTATTTAACATCTCATCAGCATTGCAAGCCATGCCAAAACAGGGTATTAAGAAATTAAGTAATGACGATATCTCTTCATCCAGAAGCTGTCACAATTTAGCATATTTGCAGTTGCCAGTAGCATCAAGTCAGAGCGCTTATAATTTGTTTCTCAAGACTGTGATGTTACCATTTAGTTATCACTGCAATGTGATTTTTGTAATGCAGTGAATAGGCTTTAAGCATTTTCACCACTCTCTTCTTCCTTCATTTAAAAAGGAAAACTCTGCCAAATTCTTAAGTTTTTTTTTTTTTTTACTTTTAACAATGGGTTCTGATTAAGTGATCTTCAAATTAATTGTTTCATTAATTTCTTAATGTAATATTCCCCCATTCATCTCTTATGTTACTTGGAATATGTTCATACCAGTGCTGTATATGTTGTTTCTAGTATTACTGCTATTATTCACAGTACTTTTATACTTCCATGTAGAGCTTCCTCATGAAAATGAAACAAATGGCTATATATTCATCCATGCTGAGGGTGGTCTAAATCAGCAAAGAATTGCGGTATGAGATATGTTCTTTCATTGTGATATTCTCTATCTTAGACTGTTTTTCTTTACTGAAATTGACCTTGAACGTGACATTTTATTGTTTGCCTGTTTTTTCTTTCATAGCCATTGGTTGGAGAATTTCCTTCCAATTGTAAACTATATGTGAACATAATGTTCTTCGAAATGTATGATATAATTAGAAAGTAAAAAAATACACTAAGAAAAGAACAGTATTTTTTGCATTTAAATTTCATGGTGCACTTTTTCGATAGAATCACCTAAGGAGACTGATTTACTTTGTTAAGGTGCCATGCCATCCCAATACTATACTATATCCAATTTGGTGCACTAGCAAATTGCAATGCCACTAGAATTTCTGTTCAAAATAGGTGTTCATGCAAAATGGTTCTGATTTCACTTTCTTGTTTCACACATTGAATGACAGTCTGTGGAAGGTTTAATAAAATTATCATGTAATATTTTCTCATTTATTTACTTTTCCAAATCTTTTAAAATGCAGATATGCAATGCTGTGGCTGTAGCCAAAATAATGAATGCCACTCTTATTTTGCCGGTTTTGAAGCAGGATCAGATTTGGAAAGACCAAACGTGAGATCTCTTGTCCAATTTTTTTTTCATGTTGTTTAGACAAGTTTAGTTAGGTTAAATTAATAATTTGGTTCCTGCAGTTGACACCTTTTTTTTGGTTAATCCTTACATGAAAAACTCTGCATTTTTGGCTCTCATGAAAAATCATTTACACATTAGACCCACTGTTTATCCCTCTTTTATCATGGTTTTAATGGAATCCTAAGTTGTCTAATGATATTCTTAGTAAAATACATTTGACAGAAAGTAATAGTCATGGTTAACGAGTCATCTGTTAGTTTTCTTGCCTGGGGTGGTAGATTTTGAAGACGGACCTCCATTCTAACCATGATGATGCAATTCATGATTTCAGGAAATTTGAAGACATTTTTGATGTGGATCACTTCATTGACTACCTTAAGTATGACGTTCGTATTGTACGTGATATCCCAACATGGTTTACTGATAAATCAGAGCTATTTTCTAGCATAAGGTTTGATAGAGATTCCTGTATTTTTTATTAATCTTTTGAAAACTTAAATCCCTAGTGGGTATACCAGATGGATAAATATTTCCCTTTTTCCCCTTAAAATTTAAACATGGAGTAATATGTCCTCAACCACTCTCTTTTATTTTCTGTTTTTATCGGTGTACTGATTAAAGTGTTGGGTTTTGTGACCACTGACCTGATATCATGAAAATTATGAATTTGAAGTTAGAGATTCCCGTGCTTTTTTATTTGATTCTTTTGAAGATAAGAGACACATAGATATGTTAAGAGCTAGTTAGCTTTTTGTCGGTTTTCTGTTTCATCCATAGACTAGCTATCTTTGGTTTTGTTGGAATTGCTGGTTCTTGTGACAAATGATAATTATGAATTTAAATTACGTGTGAATTAAACATGTCCTAAACTGGTCATGATTTTTTTGGGGAGGGGGTTTTATGGCCAGAGAAGACACAAATAATGTTCTGTCTATATTTATTCTTTCGATCATCTAACTTCTTACATGTTTCTCTTAGCTTTATGATATTGTTACCAACGATGTCAAGCAAGAGGTTTCCGATAGTTGGTGTTTGGTATTGATGCCTTCTGTGATTCAGTACACACTTGTGTTGACTAACAAAGCAAATGTATCTTGTCATTCAGACGGACTGTAAAAAACATTCCAAAGTATGCACCGGCACAATTTTACATTGATAATGTTCTGCCCCGGATCAAGGAGAAGAAGATTATGGCTCTGAAACCGTTTGTTGACAGGCTAGGGTAGGCCAAGGATGATAGATATGTTCTGTCTTTCTTGTATGTAATTGATTGTGTCATGATGTTTCAGTTCTTGTTTCAGATATGATAATGTTCCTCCTGAAATCAACAAGCTGAGATGTAGAGTTAATTATCACGCGCTGAAGTTTCTTCCTGATATAGAGCAGATGGCTGATTCACTGGCATCGAGAATGAGAAACCGAACTGGCAGTTCAAATCCTTATATGTATGTGACATTTGTGATCATAATCTTGATTGAGTTATGGGGGTTTTGTTATAGTGTCCAAGCGATTTAAGCATTTTACTGTAAACAGGGCTTTGCATCTTAGATTTGAGAAAGGAATGGTGGGATTATCATTCTGTGATTTTGTGGGGACAAGAGAGGAGAAAGTCAAAATGGCTGAGTATAGAAAAAAGGAGTGGCCTCGACGGTACAAGGTGGCCATCCTACTTTTTATCAAATCAACATGAGCTCTAAGAACCTTCTATTGGAGCATTTTGATCACATTGTCTTTGTTAAAAATGCAGAATGGTTCCCATCTGTGGCAATTAGCTCTGCAGAAGCGTAAGGAAGGACGATGTCCTCTAGAGCCTGGAGAAGTGGCCGTTATTCTTCGGGCTATGGGCTATACTAAGGAAACTCAAATTTACGTAGCTTCTGGCCAGGTGTATGGTGGACAGAACCGGATGGCTCCACTAAGAAATATGTTCCCGAATCTGGTAAGGCTTCTTCACTACCACAAATTATAGAAAACGAGCACGGTGCTTCCTTGAAGCCCTGAAGTTTTTGAACCTTTCTCCTGCTCTATAAAATTTATTTATCCATTATAATATAGCAAATATAAGTCTCTTTGAACGAACTTCTCCGTAAGTTTTTCTAGGAAAGAAAAAAATAATTTCAACTTCATCTTCTTGTCACAATTTATGTATGAATTCCTTAGATTCTTTTGCAATGTGATTAATCTTTTCCCGACAACAGGTTACGAAGGAGGAGCTAGCAACCAAAGACGAGTTAGATGGTTTCCGAAAGCATGTGACAAGCCTAGCAGCTCTTGACTTCTTAGTGTGCTTGAAGTCAGATGTATTCGTGATGACCCATGGAGGCAACTTTGCCAAGCTGATTATTGGCGCCCGTAGATACATGGGTCACCGTCTAAAGTCAATTAAGCCTGACAAAGGGCTAATGTCGAAGTCTTTTGGGGACCCGTACATGGGTTGGGCTACTTTTGTAGAAGATGTTGTTGTTACTCACCAGACGCGGACGGGGTTGCCAGAAGAGACTTTCCCTAACTATGACCTCTGGGAGAACCCTCTGACTCCATGCATGTGTAGAGCCTGATTACCGCAATTTTATCAATGACACTGGGACTTTACTCAAGATGCAATTGGGAGAAATATGCCATTTAAGTTATGAATTCTATCTATCTCCAGGGTAAACGTGTGGGCTCCTGTCAATATAAGCTTTGAGGTAGAAGGGGCAGTAAATAGAAATTTGAAGCAGAGATAATGGCTTGAAGGGAATGAGATTGGACTGTTGGTTATCATTTTAGTGAACAGATTTCCTATTCTGAGTATTCTCTTTGCCGAGACACCAGGTGGATTGTGTCTTTTCATCTAACATGTAACAATTCCCTGATCGCTTTTCTTCTTCCAGGAAAAAAATGATTATTTTTTGTACCAACAAAATTGTGCAAATCATTAATGAATCACATTGCTAGGTTTTTATGATTTTACGATGCATTGGCAGCAAAATGTGAGGGCCAGGTTGATAAAAGCTTTTCGTGATTACGTAGGAGAGTGTAATTAGAGATGCTATAGAAATTTTGAACTTTTTATCTTCTAAATAATTGATTATTATTATTTTCACTTCTTTTAATAGAGGAGCTAAAATGTATGAAGTATGTTCATCACAAGAAAACTTATGGATATGATATTTCAGTCGCTTATGAAGAAACATGGTGTTTTCTCGAGCCAGTGGTTGGAAACTGGAAAACTGTAAATGGTTATCTGATAGTTGAATTTGGATTCTTTTCTTTCTCCGGGTTTCATGTTACATTGGATTTGATGTATTCGATACAGTAAAAGAAGTAACAGAGAAAATAACAATATACATGTGTACGAAAAACAACTTTGAAGTTTATGAGAAAACATTGGTAAGATCTCAAACAATACATATTATATACTTATGCATTAAATATTACTGTGTGCGTTTAGTGTGTAGTGCCTATTGTCTGAATCTGGATTGAAGAGAGCGTAACCATACAAAAATGAAAGGGTCGTTTCTGAATGTTCTATGTTGGGCAAGGAATCTGCAGGTGAGGAACAAACCTCATTCAACGTTCGCATAAAGAAGTAGTACAATCGTTTCTTAATTTAAGTGTTCGTATGCCCCCTACTCTTCATTATACCACTGACTATGCAAAAAGAGAAAAAAAAAAAGTTGTAGTTATTGAAATGCAAGCAAAAACATCATTAACTAGCTCGCATTAAATATGTTTTAAGAAAATATAATTTGACAACTTTTAGAATTGTTGTGATGAATTTATAAATAAATATATATAAAAAATATTAACGTGATTGTATAAAAATGTAAATTATCAATATATATATTTCCATGTTATTAACCTAGTCAATATAAAGGTGAAGGTTACACTTATAAGTCATTATTTTATCCATACATGCATGTGTTTCTTTCTTTATCTTTATCATTCTCCTTCTTCAATTTAACAGTATTAAATTTAAACATCAACGAAAGAATCTCAAATACACCCTGTCAATAATTATTTAAAATGTTAAATATTTAATATTCATATAAATAACCTATTTTAGAAACAAATTGTTAGCTTTGAATGAGAATGTTAAAGACATGAATAATAGTTTCCGAAGTCTCAACTAACGAACTAAAGTAGTGGATATATTGTTGGCATATAAAGTCCGTTGAACTTGGTGACGCAACAGGGGCGCCGGCAAAAGCAATGATGAAGTGTTTCTCCTTATCTTCCATCTCCCTTTTTATCTTCCTTTCTCTATGTTTTGAGAGGTATATTAACACGGACTCTGATCACCAATCGCATCGCTCATCTCATGCTTTCTTGTTCATTGCAAAATTTTCTTCAAAACCTATCAAGTTTTTGCGCTGTTTCTTAAAAGCTTCTTCTCGTTAGCTGCTTTTGAAGTTCAAATATAGTATTTCATCACCGCATGATAAAAGCTGCATATATCTATGATCAATTTTAAAATCAGCTTCTCAATTTCACTTTGCCCAAGACAATTGTTCCGTATGGCCAATATAGTCTCACATCGCTCAGGAGTCGAGGAGTCGAGACCAAGAGCAATTTAAATACTCTCTCCTCCCTCAATCTACCCAGTCGTATTTTAAGGACAAAACCGTGACAGAACACAAACTTCCAAAGCTGACAATACCTCGGATGCGGTTGACCCTAACGATGCTATCTCTCGGACTTGAGTTCGGAAGAACATTTTTCGAGCATTTATGTTAATTAGCCTGAATAGTTTCTTGAATAATTATAAACCAGCTTCAATTGGGACTCTGTGTGTGGAACAAGTTTTAAATTTATGAGCAAGCTTCAATTTTGTTCTAACTAATTGCAGAAAGTAGTAATGATGACTGGATTAAATTGAATTCTAATTTGCACAATCATGTCCTAGTGCAATCTCTGGATGTATAAATCTTTGTGACCTTGTTCTGTCATATCTAACATCGTCATTTCAGTGTGTGGACTCAAAATGCATCCGAGAGTGGCCGACAGGAAGCTAGCATTCCACCAAGAGGTTGGAACTCCTATGATTCCTTTTCCTGGACAATATCTGAAGAAGAGTTCTTACAGAGTGCTGGAATAGTTTCTCAGCGTCTCCATGGTCATGGATATGAGGTATAGTTTCTGTGAGGAATCATAGCTTGTGAATGAGTTTGGATATGCTATTAGTACTTTTGTTAGATATAGATATGATCACTTTCCTGCAACCCTTTGTAGTATGTTGTGGTGGATTACCTCTGGTATAGAAGGAAAGTTGAGGGTGCTTATCATGATTCTCTTGGATTTGATGTGATTGATGAATGGGGGAGGATGCTTCCTGATCCAGGAAGGTGGCCTTCTTCTGAAAATGGGAAAGGATTTGCTGAAGTAGCTAATCAAGTACATGGAATGGGTTTAAAATTTGGGATTCATGTCATGAGAGGGATTAGCACACAAGCTGTAAACGCGAACACCCCTATCCTTGATACAAAAACGGTATTGCTTTGTATTTATGCCATAATTTAACTATATTTCTTTCTTTCTTTCTTCCGTAAGGACAGAAATCAGTCGTAATGGATGCCCCATGTAAGGCATTTTCTCTGAAATATAACATTACAAAGCAGGAACTGAGGATGTTGTGTATACATTAATCTAAAGGTTGTCATTGATATCTTTCAATTTCTTAGGGAGGTGCTTATCAAGAATCTGGTCGAGTGTGGTATGCAAGAGACATAGCAATCCCAGAAAGGGCTTGTGCATGGATGCCTCATGGTTTCATGAGTGTGAATACAAAGCTGGGAGCAGGGAAAGCTTTTCTGAGATCCCTTTATGAGCAGTATGCTTCATGGGATGTTGATTTTGGTAATTGGACTACTATTTTACATTCTAATTTTATAATGGTCTATCACAACAAATTCATGTCATTGACAGAAATCTTGAAGAGTTCCAAAGTTTTATTGCATCTGCACCAATAAGTTTGGATGAGTGAAGCATTTGTATTTATTTCTGATATAGTTGTATACCCTTTTTTTGTTAAGATTATTGTTGACACTTCATTAGGTAGACTAGGTGTTTAATGGTCTTATAAATAAACTTCAATTAATATTTTCATATCATATCACATCACTGTAGATTGCCTATCTGTTCATATTTTAATTCAGGGGTTATGCTGAAGTGAGAAACCAAGGGAAAGTACTCAAAACTATAGCATGTAGTTCAGGGGTTATGCCTTCCACTAGCAGTTATTTTAACAGCTTTTCTACTTTCCATGCAGTAAAACATGACTGTGTATTCGGGGATGACTTTGATTTAAATGAAATAAGCTATGTGTCAGAGGTATTATTCTGGAATTCTTCTACCCTCTGTCCCTCTTATTCTCATCTGAAAACTGAGATTGGTAATGTCATGGAAGATCCTTTGGAGGCTACTAATTACGTGTCATTCAATCCAGGTTCTCAAGGAGTTTGATCGCCCCATTGTATATTCTTTGTCTCCAGGAACTAGTGTGACACCAGCCATGGCCAAGGATGTCATTGGACTGGTCAATATGTATCGTATAACAGGAGATGACTGGGATACATGGAAGGATGTCAAATCACATTTTGATATTGCAAGGTGTTTACATCGTTATATTTTACTTCAACACATTTGTATCTGTCTTCAGAGTACCTCGCTATTATTTTATTTCTGAATCCCTTATCTGTTATTCCATTATTACATCATACAAATTTACTTATTTGATTCTATCAGGGATTTCTCAAATGCTAATATGATAGGAAATAAAGGTTTAATGGGGAAATCCTGGCCTGATTTGGACATGCTACCCTTTGGATGGCTAACTGATCCTGGTAATGAGGCTGGGATGCTACTTTTTCTCTTTCCTTTATCACAACTCTTGTTCTTTTAATCAGTTAGCTATAAACAACGTGGTTACAGACTGAATAGTAGTTAGTATCTTACGATTCACGATACGTATCGTATGAAACGATACAGTTTCACCCTCCCACGATACGAATCGTGTGAAGAATTTTTTTCGTCCCTGAATCTTAGTTGTATCATGCGATTCGCACAAAGAATCGCTAAATCCCGAAACGAAACGATTCCGTATTGTGTGAATCAGTGTGGATTTTAAAAAATGAGTAAATAAAAAAAGATAGACATAATTTGTTTAATAACATGTATGCACCATAGAGGTTGTTTTGGTG
>Ga0123342_1008792_pt1 | contig 12483 bp, 11 predicted proteins | sample Turbeawhitnodule_FD_89960 | JGI IMG/M metagenome (GOLD analysis project Ga0123342, IMG submission 89960) | Root nodule microbial communities of legume samples collected from Mexico - Turtle bean Mexico white nodule | ecosystem: Host-associated > Plants > Roots > Nodule | place: Mexico: Nepantla... | reverse complement strand
TCAAATCTTAACAAACTCTTAAATTGCATTAAAAGATTGGTCAAAGCATTTAATGACTGGAGCGTAAGCAGTTAAAACATTTAAAGCTCAGTCAAAGAGAAAATAGTTTTTCTGTTATGGTCCGAAAACAAACAATCGGTTGTTTCCTCGAATCAATCGGTTGTTTTGGTTCTTAACAGTTCAACCATTTTAAAAACAGTTTTCAATCTTTTTCTCAAAACACTTAAGTATAAACAATCGGTTGTTTCGACAAAACAATCAGTTGTTTTAACTTAGTTTGAAAACATTTTACTTTCACAAATCTTAGATTTAATCAAAGGGTGGATTACAACATATAAACTACCCCAGAGTTAAGCTAAACCAGCACAGCAACACCAAGCCCAGCAAAGGCTTCAACATCCTTCAAAGGGTTTGGATTCTTCAAAGCTTGAACACTACTTGGTTCAACAATTTACCTTCAGTTACCATGGCCAATGGATATCAGGTACCATAACATGGTGTTGGTACTATTAACCTTTTTCCTTCTTTATCTATTTATAATGTTCTTTATGTCCCTGTGTCTCCATTTAACTTATTATCCATTAGTCGTCTCACTCGTTCCCTCGATTGTGTTATTTCTTTTACCAAAGATTATGTTTCTTTAGAGGACCGGAGTTCGAAACGAATTATTGACACCGAATGTGAGTCTCATGGACTTTATCAACTACAGATCTCTACACATGTTGGCGCGATTATGGATTCTCCATCTCTCATTCATGCTCGGTTGGGTCATCCTAGTCTTGCCAAGATGTAGCAGCTTGTTCCAAGTTTGTCTAGTTTATCGTGTGAGTCGTGTCAGTTAGGGAAACACATTCATAGTTCTTTTGCTAGTAGTGTCTCACAACGTGCTTCATCTTCTTTTGCCTTAGTTCACTCTGACATTTGGGGACCAAGTCGTATTAAGTCTAATTTAGGATTTCAGTATTTTGTTACTTTTATTGATGATTATTCAAGATGTACTTGGGTGTTTTTAATGAAAAACCGTTTTGAGTTTTTTTAATATTTCAAATATTTTACAATGAAATTAAAAATCAATTTGGAATTTCCATTCGCATTTTGCGCAGTGACAATGGACGTGAGTATCTTTCTCGTTCTTTTAAAAATTTTATGGCTTTTCATGGTATTCTTCATCAAACTTCATGTGCTTATACACCTCAACAAAATGGGGGTAGCTGGGCGTAAGAATAAACATCTTGTTGAAACAACTCATACTATTTTAATCCATGGGGATGTTCCTCAACGTTTTTGGGGTGATGATGTTCTTAGTGCATGCTATCTCATTAATCACATGCCATCTTCAGTTTTAGATAACAAAATTCCTCATTCTATTTTATTTCCACATGACCTTTTCCACTCTTTACCTCCCAAAGTTTTTGAGTCCATATGCTTTGTTCATAATTTTAGTCTCGGTCTTGATAAATTATCTCCTAAGTCACACAAATGTGTCTTTTTAGGGTTCACTAGATCACAAAAAGGATATAAATGTTTCTCACCTTCTCTAAACCGTTATTTTATTTCTGCGGATGTCACCTTTAGTGAATCTTCTCTTTACTTTAAGTCTTATCCTTCTCCTTCTATTTCTTCATCTAATCAAGTTAATATTCCTCTTGTTGTGCCTAGTGCACCTAAAGATTCACCATTGCCACCAACTCTTCAGGTGTATATTCATCGTCAAACGTGTCATCATTCATCAAATGACTCTCTTCTAGTGCCAACACCTCATCCCCCTTCGACTTCGACAGTTGAACCTGATGTTCCTATTGCTATCTGTAAAGGTATACGTTCTACTCGTAATCCCTCTCCACATTATACTGCTTTGAGTTACCATAGACTATCTCAACCCTTTTATACTTGCGTTTCGTTTATTTTGTCTGTATCCATTCCAAAATCTGTAGCTGATGCCTTAGCTCATCCTGGTTGGCGTCAGGCCATGCTTGATGAAATGATTGCACTTCAGAATAGTGGAACTTTGGAACTTGTTCCTTTACCATCTAGGAAATTTGTTGTTGGTTGCAGGTGGATTTTTTATATCAAAGTTGGTCCTGATGGTACTATTGATCGTCTCAAAGCTCGTCTTGTGGCTAAGGGTTATACCCAAATTTTTGATTTAGACTATGGTGATACTTTTTCTCCAGTGGCAAAGATGGCTTCTGTTCGCTTATTCATAGCCATGGCTGCTATTCAACAATGACCTATTAATCAACTGGATGTCAAAAATCTCTTTCTTAATGGGGATTTGCATGAAGAAATTTATATGGAGCAACCTCCCGGTTTTGTTGCTCAGGGGGAGTCTTCTGGATTGGTATGTCGTTTTCGGAAATCCTTATATGGCCTCAAGCAGTCTCCTAGGGCTTGGTATGGAAAATTTAGCAATGTTGTTCAACAGTTTGGTATGACTCGTAGTGAAGCAGATCATTCAGTTTTTTATCGTCACTCGAGTGTTGGATGTATCTATCTTGTAGTATATGTTGATGACATTGTTCTTACAGGCAGTGATCACCATGACATCTCACAAGTAAAACAACACCTTTGTCAAAACTTCCAGACCAAAGATCTTGGCAAACTCAGATATTTCTTAGGGATTGAGGTAGCACAATCCAATACTGGTATTGTTATCTCTCAAAGAAAATATGCATTGGATATTTTGGAGGAAATTGGGTTGATGAATTCGAAATTTGTTGATACTCCCATGGATCCAAATGTCAAGCTTCTATCCAATCAGGGGAAGCCTTTTTCAGATCCTGAGAAGTACAGGAGATTAGTTGGAAAATTGAACTATCTCATTGTTACTCGTCCTGATATTTTCTTTGCACTCAGTGTGGTGAGTCAATTTCTTAATTCTCCATGTGAAGATCATTGGAATGCAATCATTCGTATACTGAAGTACATTCAAGGCTCTCCTGGAAAAGGTTAGTTATATGGTCATAATAACCATACTAAAGTCATTTGTTATTTAGATGTTGATTGGGCAGGATCTCCATCTGATAGAAGATCAACTTCCGGTTATTGTGTCTCCATTGGTGATAACTTGATCTCTTGGAAGAGCAAGAAACAAAGTGTTGTGGCGAGATCTAGTGCAGAAGCAGAATATAGAGCTATGGCCTCAGCTACTTGTGAGCTTATTTGGCTTAAACAGTTACTTAAAGAATTACAATTTGGAGAGGTCACTCAAATGATACTTATATGTGATAATCAGGTTGCTCTTCATATTAGCTCAAATCCAGTTTTTCATGAAAGGGCCAAACATATTAAGATTGATTGTCATTTCATTCGACAAAAGATTATATCGAGAGATATAAAAATTGAGTTTGTTAATTCAAATAATCAATTAGCAGATATTTTTACTAAATCCTTACGATGGCCTTGGATTGATTATATTTGTAACAAGCTAGGTACATATGATCTATATGCACCAGTTTGAGGTGGAGTGTTAGATATAATTAGATATTATGAGATATTATAGATATTACTAAATATCTCTATTTATGTAATGGGCTTAGCCCATATGTTTCTTTTCCTATATAAATATAACCCTATGTGTTCAATATACACAAGGGATTTACCCTATTCTTTCTTTCTTTTCCTTTTAATACTTCCATAGGAAGATGAATAACAAGGTGTTCCATTGAATAAAAAAAGCCCAGTGGGAAGATTCGTTCTAACTTACATAAAATGATTGGTATATTTTCTAACATCCGAACTAAATCATCCATCCTCAATGTATTTGAACATAAATCTCTAAAAAGTTGTCTTATTTAAGCAATTGCAGTCCACACAAATTCAGGTAATGACCGGAATGCAATTGGGAGTAAGCACTCCATGAAAACGTAACAATCATGACTTTTCATGCCATGCAAATTTCCTTTGTCAAGATTAACACACCTTCCAATGTTAGAGGCATAACCATCCGACATCTTTAGCTCAGTTATCCATTTGTAAATTGCTTTTGCATCTTTGGTTGTGAACGTGTAATTAGCTTTTGGCTTTGCTAACTTCCCGTTTTGTAATTGCACTAATTCCAAGTCTCCATGTAAACAGTATTCAGCGACATCCATTCTTTTCTTTTCATTATCTTTGGTTTTACCTTTAACATCCATGACAGTGTTAAAGACATTGTCAAAAAAGTTCTTTTCTATGTGCATCACATCAAGGTTATGTCTCAACAAATTGTATTTCCAATATGGAAGATCCCAGAATATGGATCTTTTTGTCCAATTATGATATTGTCCAAGCCATGCACTGTTTCAAATGGACCATCAATTACATTCGGAAAGTCACAAAGAAACTCCCATAATTGCTCCCCATTCAACAAATAAGGTGAACCATCCAATTCAAATTTGTTTTTGAAGAACCTCTTTTGACTTCTCCTGAAAGGGTGATTTTGTGGCAAGAATTGTTGATGACAGTCAAACCAAGAACTTTTTCCCCTGTGGTTCAATGTGAAAGCTTTTTTGTCCTCCATACAATAAGGAAATGCTAACTTACCTTTAGTTCCCCATCCAGACAACATGCCATATGCTGGAAAATCATTGATTGTCCACATCAAGCAAGCTCGCATGAGAAAGTTCTCTTTACTGGAGATATCATAGGTTAAAACGCCCCCATTCCACAATTGTTGGAGCTCATCAATAAGAGGCTGCAAGTACACATCAATTTTTTTGGTTGGGTTACTTGGACTAGGTATAATACAAGTTAGAAACATGTATGGTTTAGTCATACACATTTCAGGGGGTAGGTTATAAGGAGTCACAAATACAGGCCAATAAGAATACGGAGATGTTGAAGCTTGGATGTAAGGAGTGAACCCATCTGAACATAAACCTAATCTTACATGACATGGGTCAACAGAAAAATCTGGGTATACACTATCAAAGTGTTTCCAGGCTTTCCCATCACATGGATGTCGCAATAGACCATCGTCATTTTTATTTTCAAAATGTCATCTCATTTGGCTTGCAGATTCCATTGATGTATACAGTGTTTGTAATCTTGGTATGATTGGCAAATAAAACATTCTTTTGATTGGGACATTTTTGTATCTTCTCTTTTGACCCTTCAGAGGAAAATACCTTGGAAGACTACAAAATTTGCATTCAGTTAATTCAATATCATCCTTGTAATATAACATGCATCCTGCTTCACAACAATCAATCTTTTGAGTCTTCAACCTAAGAGTAGACAGAACTTTTTTTGCCTCATAGTAATTCTTCGGTAGGCACTTTTGTTTTGGAACTACATCATTTAACATTTTTATGAAGTAATCTAAACACTTCTCGGGAGCAAGCCAATTGGTTCTAACAACCAGAAGTCGAATGGCTATTGATAATCTTGACTCGGTTGCTCCATCATAAATGGGTTCATTTCCACATGCTAAGATATCATAAAACTTATGTGTCTCTGCATTAGGGGAGTGTTCGTTAAACATTCTGTCATTGTCCAAGTTCTGATAACAAGTTGTTATATCTGCTACATGCATATATGCATCATTCACCATATCGTTTAATAACTCAAACTGATCAACATTGCTTTGACCATGGCTGCTTGAAGCATGCAGTAAGTTATCATCATTTGGCCACTCTTCTCCATGATAAAACATACGTAGTAGTTTGGTTTAAAGCCATATTGTAGAAAATGAGCCCTCACAAGAGAAGATTTAAGGATTTTCACACAATCACATTTGACACAAGGAAACCTTATCCCTCCATCTTTTGTATAAAAAACTTGCTCCATTTCCTTTGAAACAAAATCATGAACTCCACATGAACTCTTGCCTAAGTCTCCTTGAAGGATCAAGCATGTCATACATCCAACCTCAATCCATTATTCTGCATGTTCATTACCAAATGACATACGCATAAAACATCATTTATCTACATACAAAACATTTAAACATTTCCAAGGCTCTTCCTAACCTAGTTGGTCCCACTAATCTAAAGACCACCTAACATCATTTAAGAATATGTCTCTAATTGAAATTTATAAATAAATCATAACCATAACAAAACATTTAAACAACATATTATACCTGACAAAAAAGAAAAACAATTGAAAACACAAATGCAAATAAATGAATCTACAAAGCCATGATGAAGATTTTAACTAGAATACTTTTTTTCTATTTTTTATTAAATACTCAAAATGGTTTAGTTTATTTGTACTAATTTGAATAGACTAATTATAAATTTGATCATGGATTTTTACATTCATAGAAATGATTAGTAATTAAAAAATTAAAGTAGTTGTGTTCATGGATTTAAAAGAAACTATAAAAATTATACATCACCATATAATAGATTATAGTCAACATATATTTCTTTACTTCATTGTATTTATTGTATATAACAAAAAAAAGTGATAATGAAGATATAATTGGCTTTGTAAAGCAACGACACGATAAGGTTTGAAAATTTGTATTTTGGAAATAAACTATTAATTTAGCTATTAATTTTCATTTTTCTTTTCTTTTGAACATATTTTTCTATTTCTTTCTCTGAAATAATTTTTTTGATAAATCCACTCATGGACTTTTTTTCCGTTTCAAATACTTGTTGCTGCACATTTTGGAGGTATATTAAATCTGTCTAGTTGATGATGTCTTAATTCTGATATACATTCTTCTCTTTGTTTTATGGTCCTTTTTTTTTACCTATGTTTTTATTTTACAATAGTTTATGAATAATATTTTATGATTGGTAAGCAAGCATTTATGATAGATAACTAATATTTTATGATTGTTTGATTTCATCTTTATGTAACTAGTATTATAGGATGTTTAAAGAATTTGTTATGTCTTTGCTTTCTACTTGTGTTTCTTATCCTTGATGGCCCCATCTCCTAAGTATGTGAAGTGAACAATTCGACAATAACCTTGAGGAACACTACTGCCTATTGGACAACAAACTAAAAAGCCTAATAAACCTGAAAAAAAAACAACACGTGCGATCCCCTTTTGAGGGAATTTTGTAGCTTACTGAAAGCTTAGTGTACAAGCACCTACAATTATATTGACTCCAAGTTCCTCTCACCCATTCACCAATTTTCACGCATTCCGAAAGCCCTCATATCCACACTTGCATTGTCAGAGACCCATAACCTTCTCAAAGCCAGCATGCCTTTGCCTCCTCAGATTCTGTTACAGTAGAGAGGTGAGAATTGTGAAATGAATCCTCCACCACATCCATTTCCATACTCCCAAAAAGCATTGCCTCCTCTACTACTGCTGCCAAAGGAAATCAAAACAACATCCCTCTTGGGAAGAGATTTGTTGATTTCTTTGACAACCATAAAAAGAGAATTTTGTTCTGCATATAGCTGTTGGTTCCTCTTTGAACTCCAAAAACTACAGCCTTGTAAGAGAGAAATTGACAGGATTTGGTGGCCGTTTACTAGCATACCGTGCCTAGCAAATCACAGATTAAGTCCTTCTCCTATAACCCACTTGCAACTCTGGTTTTTGGCAAGATTGAGACAAAAACATAGAGCTTCATAACTAGAAACATAGGTAGAACTCCCTGCAGAGGTGCCTAACAAGGCTTTACCTGCTCAAAGATTAAACAGATCAGATTTAGGCTCCAACCATCCTACCAGAACCTGGTTAGGAAAATTATTTACCCCAAAGAAAGTTTAGATCAACACCAATTCCTGCAAAACTAAGCACATAGTTGATGTTCTAAAGTGCCACATGAATATGTCAACTGTCGCACCTAAAAGTTGCATAAAAGGCACTTGCTGCCAACAAATCCATCCCAACCCCACCCTCCAAACTTCCAAATGCCACCATCACTGCACCATACCAGTTAACCAGGAACAAGCCTCTTAGCATCATAACTGATACCCATCAAACCAACTCAAAAAACAGGCTCAAGATGTTCAATTAATAAAAGCTTCTAAGAGACTCCATCGCCTACTTCTCATACATCTACCACCCTCTAATTACGATGTTGCATTACTCATATGGGTTGTGAACTGGCGCTAACATCTTCCTTTAATCTCTTTTTTCCTATAAGGTTTCCTAAAACCTGAAAAAAAAAATCTAACTAGTAGATTCTAATAAGCACTTTCCAGCAAGGTACAACTTAGACTAGAACAATAAACACCATTGCCTATGCTACCCCTTAGTCCCGCACTTTGGCAGCTGCTAAACAACACCTAAGCCACAAAGAGCAATAAAAAAACATGAAAACTACAACAACAAAACTGTCTGGAAGAGAAACAAACTCCCAAAAACAACCCAAAGAAAGAACATATGCTCCAAAAGCCTCCTTAAAAAAAACTCTGCGCAACTCACACCAGTTGGCACTCCAAATCATATATATCCCATTATGCATATAAGCATTATTGTTTTGACAGTAAGGACTCAACAAAACAAGCAAGGCAACCAAGGCAAAGTTGGTATGGGCTTGACCTGCAGTGTCTACTATTACACCCTGCATCATCCCTACTTGTACCAATAGAGAACCCCTTATTTAACCAACCACTTAGAAACCTTCCAAAAACAACAACATCCTACAAAACCCTTACCAAATATCTGCAACTTTTAATACAATGTGATTTAAATTCTATAGAGCAAGAAATTATGCAGATTAGTTACACAAATCTGCTTGGTAAACCAGTGAAGAAGTGCTAAACACCTAGCTTCTATGTACTTAAGTTCCATTTTGCTTAAAGATTTAGTTCAATGTTGAATCCATTTATTATAATAATTCCATTTTTCTTAAACATCATTGAACATAAACAAACCACAGTAAACACAATTGAGTAGCTCAAAATCAGCGCAAACCAAAACCACAACAATAAACATAAACCTAAATCACAATAAAAACCTTCTAAACTAACCTTTCACTCACCGCGAAAATAGCAACAGTGCTCTCAGCTCAACTTCTACCACCACCGCCACTTCGAAAACCTACGACGCACCATTGAAAGCACAAAGAATGAAAATCAGAGACAATGAGATGAGAAGGACAGTGAAATGAGAGCAACATTTCCTTACGATTTCAATGACACCAACTGAAATGTGAGATTGATAGGGAAAAAAGAAAAAAATTAGAGAGTGCAATCAGATTGTGAAATGAGAGAGGAGAAAAATTTGGTAAAGTTAGTTTCAAAACCCGATCGTTACGACGACCGCACGCGTACAACACTGCGTGCGTACCACACACAACCAACGACGACAAAGCGAGGGTTCAAACGTACCTACCACCTAACCTTAGAGACGGTAAAACTCATTCCCAATGTTGGCTACTCCATTGTCATCGACGACCAAGCCCTTACTCCCTTTCTCAAGCTTCGTGCACACGTCGTTGACGCGATGGGTGCAACTATGGTCATAGTGTTCGTCCAGCACTAGCAAAAACTTTTGGACATTGGTTATGCGGGCGTCGGGTTTTTCAATTTTTCCTTCTTTGCATCTAGTTGTGTCTGATTTGCGTCTCTATAACCCACACTGTGATGCATGTCCTTTTCACATCCCTTTATGGACGCTATAGTGCAGTCTAATAGTGTCTATCACCTAAGGGACGCTTATTTTTGGTCTTTATTTTATTGTTTTCTTGTATTGTCTGTTTAGGATAGAATTGTCATAATAAATTTTTACTGTGTCATTTTTATTTTAACTGACATAATAAGTGTTTTAACCTCTCAAACATTCAAAAAAATTTAACCCTAATGCTTTCGCGTGTTGTTTCGTCCCCCACACTACCACTTTTGTGTTTCTTCTTCGACACTACAACTTCTGCGTTTCTTCTTCCACACAAGGGCTTTTGCGTTTCTTCTTCAACACAAGGGCTACCGCATTTCTTCTTCCACACTACGACTTTCACATTTCTTCTTTCACACTACGACTTTTGCATTTCTTCTTCCACATTACGGCTTCCGCATTTCTTCTTACGCACTACGGCTTCTGTGTGCTAAGCTTCTTCTTCCACAGTACGACGCTCAAGTTTCTCCTTCCACACTACAACGCTAAAACTTCTCCTTCCACCTTACGGTAACCCTTCCGCTTGTTTGGTTCAATCTGATGTGTTTCTTATTTTTTTTCGAAACTTATTTCGTTTTGAAACTTGAGTTTCCATTTTTTTCTTTTTTTTAATCCCTAAATACTTCTTCTTTGTATAGTGCTCATGGTGCCTATATTTTCGAATTTTGATAGTGTGTTAAGATGATATACCACACCCTATTCTTGAATAAATATCTGGAGAAGGTAGGTGTTGCTAACTGCATATACTAAATTTGGGTTGTAAGGTGATATGGTAGTCTTTGATATGGATTTATGGGATGAAATTATAAATTTGTAAGGTTATATTAGAAGTTTGTGTTGAGGGGGAAGAATGATCCAAAGTTAGTTAGGTTAGCAAATGGTGGTATTTTTCATTTAGAACCCGCGGGTGGCATGTAAATATGCTATAAATTCTCTTTCAAAGGCTTTGAGGATCTGCATTTTTTCTAGTAAATTTCTTTCTGACGTTTTATACCTGAATTATAGACAGTCATGAATCTCCTATCCCCTTTCTCTGTGTGTGTGACACAAATGATCATATGGAAATAATTTTTTGTCAATACTAGTTTATTATTTGGCGAAGCTAGACTTTGTTTTTCCTTTTTTCCAGAGTGCTGGGGTGCAGTTTCCTCAAAGGGATCAAGTGACCCAATCAAATCGTCCTTATCCACAACTTAATTGGATTAACAATGTACCGAACACAGATCAGGCTTCGACTAGACATCAACAAGTAGAGTCCCAAACTGTTGTTGTCCAAACTGTTGCTGAATCTAGGTGACTTATCTTCATCTTTGGTATACTCGTGGACAGATTCTTTAGAAATCCTACTCTTACTAGAAATGGCTATATGTACTGGTCATTTTTATCAAATTAAACAATGAAAAGAAATACATTTGAAAATAAAGAAGAAATATTACTTTAAAAATAGTTTGTTGCTGTCATTTTTTTGATCCAGCTAAGCACATCTCTTACTCTGCAATTGTGTTTTGCAGCATTATTCAAAAGGCTAGTAATGCATTAGAAGTTTTAAAAGAAGTCCTTGATGCTATTAATACCCAGAATCCTCAGGTAAGCCAAGGACCTATCATTCTGAAACCATATTTTGCCTTCTGCAATATGACTTGTTCTTTATTCTATTCTGTCCAGGAAGGATTTATTACTCATTCAGGGGTAATCTAGTCTCTATGACTCTGTCTCTCTCTAATAAACGCATGCACGGGGCTCCCTCTTCTGTTTAAATACATTTGTTCTCTGCTGATTTCCTCTCCCACTTTTTTTCCTTTCATTTTGTTGCGGTGCCACTGATGGCACCTGCTCCTTTGCATAATCTTCCTTATTCTCAGCAATTTCAGAAAAAAGCTCAACGCACTTCCTAACCAAGTTCTTTGCGGATGACTTTCAGGATCTTGTTTTGCTGCAACATTTCTCTAGAAATGTTGAGAGGAAGGTCCTTAGAATCCACAATACCCTTAACAAAGCTGAGATACTCTGGAATCAACTCTTCACAGTTGTCCATGATGAAGACTCTGCGTACATACAGTTTAATGGTGTTGGGCAATAACATTTTTGGATTAACATGCTTTCTAATAACGTGGATTAATATGCATTTTTCCATAAAAGTCTCCTAATATTGTTTAGTTAGTTTTTTCAGCTTGACACTTTGTTTTGCATTCATTGGAAGATTTTATTTAGTCTCTAACCTAAAGCTTTATTTAGCATAAGCATGACATTATACACCTTTGCAAATCCAGGTTGGTGATTTTGATTGCTTTCCTCTCTGTTCTGTTCTGATTATATTGTCTCGCACTTGCCTTCCATTAAACACCACTCATCACAGGTTCATACTATTATTCTTCTTTAATAATAATTAAAATCTTACATGTGGAAGTGGTTACTTATTTTATAGTTTTTTTTTCTGATAGGTATAAAAAAAGGAATGGAAGAAGTATTAATATGGGTGCAGTTTTTGTTGATATAAATTATATTTCTTACATTTCATAAATTTATTGTTGTTACATTTTTTTTCTTACATATTCTTAAGAACAATAAAGTGAACAATGATAGTGTGTAAATTAGGTTTTAAATTAGGAACCGAGAGAGAGGAAAAAAAGAAAGAAAAATAAAATCTATTTTGTGTTTATCTATTTTTTTCCTTCCAATAAATTTTGGCAGGAATATGTTGCTAGAATATATGGCCTTAAACGAGAGGGGGGTGAATTGTTTAAGAAAGATTTTAGTAAACTTTTAACCTTAGAACGAAAATTCTTCAAAAGAACCTTAATTAAGAATTCAGTTTTTCAAAACAAACAGCAAAAGCACAAAGATGGAAAAACAATCGGTTGTTTTAGCGAAACAATCGGTTGTTTATACCAGTTTCAAAATGACAAAACTGAATTTAAAGAGATAGGGATAGAGAAATTGTACACAGTTGTTTATACTGGTTCACT
>Ga0123342_1008790_pt1 | contig 12485 bp, 10 predicted proteins | sample Turbeawhitnodule_FD_89960 | JGI IMG/M metagenome (GOLD analysis project Ga0123342, IMG submission 89960) | Root nodule microbial communities of legume samples collected from Mexico - Turtle bean Mexico white nodule | ecosystem: Host-associated > Plants > Roots > Nodule | place: Mexico: Nepantla... | reverse complement strand
TGCGGTTCTAGGGTAAGACCGCATTTGTAAATCAATTTAATTACAAAAATGCCACCGCGTTTTTTACAAATGCGTTTAAACGCAAAGCCGCACTAAATAAAGGGTCGTTGTTTTCATATTTTGTACTAATGACCATTACTCATGTTCTTGTTTGTTGGTTTCTTATATTTCATATTAAAATATTTGATATTGTATTTCATATTGAAATGGTTGATATCTTTTTACTAAATTGTTGTTTACATCTACATTTATTGTATCATTTTATTTTTTGAATAATTCTTTTAACCTTTTTTTTAATTCACGGATTCGTGGCATTCATTCAAGTATTTGTGGTGATCTTAGTTCAAAATGGTTTCAAAAGCAGCATAGTTTGATTATCACAGTTTCAAAGCATTTTATTTCATTCTAAGAATTCATTCAAACAAACCATGAGTTTTATAATTAGATTTATTCAAAAAAAAAAAATCTTCAATAAAAATATTTTTCGTAAAGTCTAATTACTTAGTGGATGTTTCTTTCTCTTAAGACATTTGAAATAATTTTTAATTTAATCAAATTAATTTATAAAAGAACTCACAAAATTTATTTGTTTTTTTATTCTAAATTTCGTCCAAAACAATACTATATTCCTAATTATTATTATATAAGCTAAGAATATCATATATATTATAACACGATTAAGAACCTCTAAACGAGGTCATGATAGGAAATATTAAATTAATAACATTTGTGTGTTACTAATTTAATAAAAAAAAAACTGTAAGAATTAAAATTGAGAATTTGACATATTTAAAGAAGCATTTTATGCTTTTGGAAAGTAAATGAAGATTCTTTCATTTGTTCTATCTTTATTGTTTTGCATTTAATTTCAAGTGCTTTCATAGCTCAGTTGGTTAGAGCACCCGTTTAGTAAGCGGGAGGTCTTGAGTTCGACTCTCAATGAAAGCAAAATAAATTTTTCCCTTTTTTTGGCCCTGAGAATGTAAGAGATGTCCAGAAAACAGTGGCAGCAGCAGCAGCATGAATGCAAGAAAGGGTCATCATAGGGACTGTTTCCTCCACCACCTGGGTTTTGGTGCTTTTGATGGTGATGCCCAATTTCTTAGGTTTTCAACAAAATGAAAACCAAGTGCAGCAATTGAGACATAACTAGAAAGGGCTTCTTGATCAAGAAAATTGAAGGTGAATGATAATATTATTTGATTGTATGTGAAGAATGAGATTGAATGGGTTGGTAGATATAGAGAAAGTTGAAGGATGGGGAGGATTCATATCAATTTCATGATTGGCAGTAATGATTGCAACTGTTGACAGCACTACCCAGCTCCTATCAGATCAGATGCCTCTACAGTTAATCATGACTCTGTGTTCAAGTTTATCCACAAACAGCCATTTTTTTCTTAAAATTTAATACTTTTTGTTTATCACCAACCAGTTAAATCAACCATCAAATGGGGATAATGTCATAGATTAACTCATATAATAATAATTTTACTTATTGTTTATAAGATGATCAAGAATACTCTTACCATATTTAAAATTACAATGTATCTTACCTTTTTCTATTCATATATTTGCATTTATTTCCATTTAATTAGGAAGACTAGAAAAATAGTATAATTACAATATAAGGATTTTTTTAGTTTAGTCGTTTTCTTTTTTTTTCTTAGAAATTTTATTGTTTCAAATATTGGTTTTTACCCTTTTTAGTAGGAAGACTCTTTTTTTTTCTCACGTTTTTACCCTTCTATTTTATTCTTGGTGGTAAAGAAAATAGGCTATATGAATGAATTTAGATGTTGGCCTAGTTGACAAATATAAGAAAAAAAATGAGAACATGCACGTATTTTTTTATGCAAATTATATTTATTTTAAAATAACTACTATTTTAAAAAAATTATTTTATTTTGAGTTATTTGTCATCTCCTATATTGATACTTTTTACTTATTATTTTTATTGAATGAAAAAACAAGTTTCTGTTATTGATACCTATTGTGATTTTGAAAAATTATTGTGATTTAAATAGGTATATTTTAATCTATTCTCTAATTTTTTCACTAGTTTGTCTTCTGATTTCTCAAAAACATATCTAATTATCTCAACTGTAGAGGTAGAAAGGCTTACGTTTGTTTTCTTACAATGTTATTGATATAAATTAGATACAACATTACTTTCTTTGTTTGCCTCAAATTTAAAAGAGGAAAGGATTATGAATATTCACAAAATCATACTCGAGTCTTATATATATTATATCTTTATTCTTTGAAAATTTACATTTTTTGCGTTTCCACTTCATTTAGTTCTAGTTGGAATTTTTTTAAATAAATTGATGAAAATTGAGTTATTGAGGTTGGGGGTTATGTATAGGGAACCATATTGTGAAATTAGTTAATTTTACTCTTGAATGTTTTAACCCTTTTTTTCTTATTCAGTAAAGGTGTTTCCTGTGTTTCAAGTGAAAGGTCATTAATATCATCTCATTCCATTATTCCATCTTGTCTCAAATTATAAATTTGATTTTAGAAGAATAATGACTAGAAATCTAAAAGAACAATTTCACATTTTTCTTGGACATAACACAATTAGTGCAAGTTGAAACTACTTAAATATAGTCTGAGTCAGACTCAACAATGTCAGAAAAGTTCCTTAAAACTGGGTTTGCTACTAATTGTAGTATGAAAAAAGGCGTAAGAAACAGCAATGTAAATTTGAAGGCATGAGATGGATACATACGGATGATGGTCATTTGAAACCATACAGGGGAATGATTTGATCACACCATCTGTTAAGGAAAACTATTCAATCTAATTTCTAATGGAATGGAGTATGACTTGCAACTAAACCATTTTGATCTATTGATGAGATTGGCACTGCCTCCCTTGTTTCCCATCACAACTGACACCTGCTGCACCATTCAAAACCATATCTCTATATATGGACATCTACAGACATCCTTGTGAGAAATGAGGTCATGTGAAACACTACTATACAAGTTTGACATTATTCTCGCTTATCCTCCTCCAGATCTTCCCCAAAGGCAAGATCAGTCTTCCGATCAAGTTTGGCTGCCACATCCCCAGTTATCTTTGCTACACTGCTTGTCAGAGAGATACCCTCCTCATCAAAGTCATCTCCCGTTTCCTCCAAGTATGCATATCTAGAAACAAAGATATGAATAAAACAGCACCAAACACAGAAAGAAGACCGACCCCATCGAGGCATGTATGAGCAAGAGAGAAAACGACTGATTACTCATTTCTTTAATGAGTAAAATGTATAATATTCATAGTTACTAAAGTACAATTGTTATGTAAGCAAATAAAGAAATACCTAACGTAAAAAAAGTATGATGTTGGAGAGCAGGTTAGCATTTCTCCAACAGAGATAAAGTTAAGTAGTGACTGCAATGCAAGAACTATCTAGACCCAACATATATTAACAGGGTTAATAATTAAAATCATTATCATTGTTGAAAACTTAACTTCAAGTAGTGGTTCATAACAACCCATGGAGGAGAGCAGTAGCATTCGCCTACACACACACACACAACTCAAGTAGCAACTGCAAGACTACGATTGTCTAGGCCCACTAATTGATTAGCATAGTTAAAAACACTACTTCGTGCAGTGGGTTAAAAAACATATATTGAAAATAACACGTTGAAACTAATGTGACCACTAAGTTCTAAAATTGGTCTAATTATCAGGCACTCTCCTTTGCAAGGGAGTAACAACACTTGTGGTGTGTGTGGATGGCATACTAGAGACAGAAAACGAAGACATAATAGTCACAACACTGCATATAAGGAATTACTACATTCTTTTATGCTTTTAAGCATAACTTGAGAAGCGACATATAGTGACACAACTAATCTCTCATAACATGAAGTTGCAAAGATAGCTGTCCCATTTTCTACATTGGCACACGCATACACAGAGACAAAATTGAAAGATATAATGAAGGTTTAATGGAATTTTGCATTTTCTTCTATAGGTCAAAGGAAACTAGCACTAGTGTATCTAATCTAATAGTATACGATGCAAACAAAATCCAACAGCCACATAAATGTGCAGTATATAAATGCAAGTTTGCAGTGAAATGGAAAAAAAAAATCAGCAAATGAAGACCAAAAGCAACTGTTGCTATCACAATAACTACTTCTGTGGTAAAGAATATTAAAGGCATTTCAAATAAAAGGTTAAATATATTAGCATAAAAACACCAAGTGGCATAAAAAAACATCATTCACCACACCAAGGCCATGAAAATGACAAGTACCTAGTAGGGTTCCGAGAAGGAGCCCAAAGGACACATATCACCAGCAAGAGAGCATATGAAAGCAGACACCAGAAGGCTGGAATAATCCAAGCGATTTGCCACAACTCACTCAATGGATCAGTAGCATTGAAGTATAGCTGGTTGAACACAAAGAAGCCAGATAATTAGCAACACTGACACGCATAAAAATGCTAAAGTAAAAATGTTTTGAAACTCCGGCTCTAAAATTGCTAATTTCTGTACATCAAATATCTTTTCCAATAACTACCTCAAAGCCAATCCATGCAATGGACAGTAGCACAGACACCGCGAGTGTATTTGTAAACTTTCGGTAGAGCTCCAGTTTAGCTAAGTTTCTCCTTGTCTGCATCCATAAATAACAACACAATCAAAGAACAATAAGGGCAAACGTTACTCAGCCCGACCAGTTCAAAAGGGCAAACAAGTCATGCCTGCTGAATCAAACACACTCAACTAGAGCTAACAGTTGTACAACAAAACAGTCAAAACTCAAACCAAGGCAGCACTCACTCCGTTACCATCATAAACTAAATCAACAACAACAACACACTAGATAACCCAAGGTTTTGGAATTGCCTGCAGTTTCTCCAAGGTTTTGGACAACGATGAGAAAATCCATAAAATGAAGCACGAGTCAAGGCAAACAACAGGGAGCACCAAAAGCAGCTTGGTCTTCCCGGAGAAGTCATTGATGTTCCCCAAATGCTCAACAAGCTCGAGGGCCTCAGAGGCAACAAAATACAGCAGACCAAGAAGCAGCACTCTGTAAGCAATCCTGTTCCCACCGAGCGTGGGGCGAACAACCCCATACCCCATGGAGACAACCAACAGCAGCAGCCGCGACAGCGTCTTCTTCACCGAAGTAAAGGTGACAGCCCAGAGGGTAACCCCCATGGGTCTAGTCCCAGTGGAGTTAAAATTAGCATACTCGAAATACCACACAGCCATCTCACACATTCCAAGCGCAATAACAGCGGTGATATGATAATGCAAGTGGATAATGTCTTTCCAAAACTGAACAAACCTCAAAAACCAACAAAGACCGAGTAAAAGATAAGCCAGAGACATGAAGCCATAGAGGGTCATGAGAGGGGCCATTTTGCCAGGCAAGTACCCTTTAGGGTTACGCCACACGGTCCTTCCCTGAATGATGGTGCCCTTAAGGGAAGGGTCGCAGAACATGAAGTAGAGGTAGTACATACCAGTGGCGTTGATGTCAAGGGCCATTGTATCCATCTGGACCTGTTCCTGGGTTCCCTGGAAGAAGGTTTTGATGCGCTTCGGCAACTCGAGGTTATCCGGGTTCTTCTGGATTATCACTTCGCCGAGGTTGCACATCCGCTCCTTGGCCAGCTTCGGATCGCAGCAAATCAAATCAGATTTCAGGTACGAACCTCCGATCCGGTTCCGATCCCGTACCTCTAGCACTATGGCCTCCACTAATCCCGTGTTCTGCTGCATGCTCCCCTGCACGCTTGCTGATTCAGGCGGACGTGTAAACGTCACCGTTTCGAACCTGAATCCAATTGATTGGAATCAGAAACCTTAACTAACCCTAGAAATGAGAGAGTGAGTGAGCGAGTGAAGGGGAACAAGACCTGATGAAGGATTTGGCCGTGAGCGCTTCGCTGCCACCGTGGAAGAAGAAGGCGTCGGAGCGGTGGGTGAAGGTCTCGTTGGAGTAGTCGTGGATGGAGGCATTGATCGGAGTCAGTAACAGTAAGAGGAGGAGAGGAAGCGCGTGAGACTCAAACGCCGTCATCATCGTCGTCGTCGTGAAACACAAACATGCAACAAGCAATGTGATGCGATGCAATAGAAGCAATGGAAATTGTGAAGAAACGGAACGGAACGGAAGAACCAATTTTGCAGCTTGAAACAAAAGTGAAAGTGAAGCTCAATTAAATCCTTCGTCAAAAACCAAAAGAAAAAAAATATTAATTAAATTTGAATTTGTATTTTAGTATAAATTAAATACTTCACGTGTACGTATTAATCGAAAATTATTTTTACAATAACTTTTGTAATAACTATTTTTAAATAAATAAATAAATAAAGATTTTGAATTGGATATTTGGATGTTGGGTTCAAAGATGTGAAGATTTTAAAGAAGTGAAGCACCATGACTATGTTCTTCATTCTTTTTTTGACTTTTGACATGGTGGTTGGTTAACTTGTTAATTTTTAGAGTGTAGTTAGTGATTATGACATTTCAGTGTAAATCCAAAACAAAGATTGGTGAAAACAACTTATTAGTGTATACTTTATGCCCTTTCTCTCCTAAACAAAAGAACAAGACAAAGGACATATGAATAGGATTATTTACATTCTCTTTGGAGGTGAAGTGAATCATGAATAACCTTAATTAATTAATTAGCTATCCCATTAATCCATCTACCCCTTTTACCAGAAAGTAACAAGAAGTAGCAAACAAAATTAGTTTAATTGCTAGTTGAAAGTGGATGGAGAAATATTATCATAGATTGGTATCATTTTAAAAGGTTGTTCAACAATTTGAGACAAAGATACAGGATTTTATCATTGAATTCAAAGGATTCAACCAACTTTTTGTTTTTCAGTGTGAACTCTTCTAAATTTTTCAAACACATTTCTCAATTTGTTGGAAAATTAGAGTACACGGACGATGATTCCTTGCACTATGGTACCGAGGAGGAGCCTTCTTGTCTTTATTTTGTATAAGCTGGTTGCTTTTTTTTCTTTTTCACATCGAAAAATTAATACATTTCATATATAATTTCATATAGTATATATAAGTGAGTGGTTTATAAAATTTATGTTTAAAGTTTATTTTTTAATATTATAGTCAGGTTAGAGTCTATTTTATCGAATGTTTGTGTTGAACTTATCGTGTTACCCGTTGTCGAATCACTCATTAATATATAGTCTTTCACGAGTTGGAGGGTCTCAACTTGACAGAGAACGTGTTGGAAATTTCATATTGACTAAAAAGTATATAAGTAAATACAAATTTTATTTCATAAAATTGAGTTAGATTTAAAATTTGGTCGTATAAAATATTTTTTGCCCAATAGATAACAAAATCATATCGACAAAGCACCATTGTTTTTGTAGCAGCCATAGTATTTCTAAATGCAATGGCTTAATAGTGATGGGGTTGTTTGTGCATCGCTTTACACCATCATGTTTTCTATCTTTATTTTACTTTAAAAGCTACCCTCTTTCCATGACTCTTCTTTTCTTTCATTTCTTGCTTTTTTCTATGTGCATTAACCGTGTTGTGTCATACTCAACTATTTCTATCTGGTGATAGATATGTATATGACCATGATGATCTTCTTTTCAAAGTTCTAAAGTAATGCTACTTGTTCACACTACCATATTGGGTTTAGGTGGAAAAAAGTCCATTCTGGTCACATTAATTTATACTATTGAACAATCTCAGAACTTTCCTTGCTCTCACTTTCACCATTAGATAATTGATTAATTGAATGTTGTTAGATTCTATATGATGTTAATCTTGCCTCCAAAGTACATTTTTTGAATATGAGAACTCGTTCACATTGTTTTTGTATTTTTTTAATCTTGCTTTCATTGGACTGGTTTTGCAGAACACGTAGGTGGGAATAAATTCAAAACAAAAAACTATGGCAAACAAGACATATTCAGATTAATTTGTTTGATGAAGGGACACAGATTCATCAAAACAAAACCAAATGAATTGAAAATGGAAGAAGACTTAATCAAAGATATGTACTACAATGATGGAGCTAGCTAAAACAAAACTCTTCCAACTTTCAAGAAAAGCATGGAGCAACATTTATCTAGTTAAGTGACCTTTCACACTTTATTTATAACAAACACTCCTTCCAAAATGATCTAAGAAATTTGCGACCCAATTAATCATCAAAATCCAACAGAAGGTTGATATCATCAAGGTCAACAGAAGAATCACACAAGGCAGAAGACAAAACATCCCAGTGATCGAGTGGTAGAGTGACATTATTGTGCCATGAAGAATCATCTAAAGTGGGTTCTGAGGATAGCATGTAATCATTGGAGGAAGATGAGGGAATTCTCTCCTCTTTGATGAATGATGGTGAGGGATCAAGAGATGCTGAGGATGATAAAAAGGGGCAATCTTGCTTGGTTGGAGTAGGGAAGCTGTTGTTAAAGCTAAGCAGTATGGAAGTGTCAGAAGGAGAACTAATGGAATCAAGTATGATTTCAGAGTTTAGCAAGTCATTGCATGTGTGGTGGCCAAAATAGGTGGTCTTATACAAGGGAGGATCCTCTTGAATTCTTTGCACTTGTTTTGTTGCTTGACAATTCCCATCATACTTGTGAGTGCACCTGTAATAGTTCCTGCACAGGCTTACAATAAGAGAATAATTAAGGAAAAGGATGAAATATGTGGATTTATATACATATATGTTTGTTACCTACCTTGAGTATTTGGTTTTGAGGATCTCTTTTTGGCCATACTTTCTCCAGTGGTGGCCATCAACTGCTGGAGCTTCTGAAACCTTCTCCCATTCTTGTGTAGTTCTTCTGCATAAATACAAGAAATGCTGATTAATTTACACCAGCACTTGACCAAAACCTACCCTTAGTTTTGAACAAGCAAGCACAACCAAGGGGTAAAAGCAGTTAAAGACAAAACACCTTATATATTATACATCATAATATACAGTAATGCTAAACAATTTGATGGGGTCCATCAGCAACAACCTTGGATAGAAGAACAATGACCATTGAGGTTCCAAAGGGACACTTCAATTTTATATTGGAGATCCAAAAATGTTCAGACTCAAATTAAGAAACTGAGAAGTGAATTCAAACCTCATACTCAAGCACACAAACAGATCACTCTAGGAAGAAATGAATTGTGTCATTAAAGAGGAAAGAGATGTGTGTGATTAGAAAAAGAAAGAAAACTAGCATGATTACTTTCTCTTGTAGCAGCCTCTTCTGTTCTTGAAACTGGTGAAACTCTTGCAACTTTCTTGGGAGTCCTCAGATTTGGTGGGAGTGACAAGATTGGAAAGGTGATGAGAGGGATAGTACTTGTCCAAGAGGAAAAGGGTGTTGGTGAAGGATCTAAGCACGTTCTTGGCAAGAGTTTGGACAAATGGGGTGGTTGTTGCTGAATCATCTTTTTCATTGATGACTAGTCGAAGTTGAGTAGCAAACTCATGACCTCTCACAAGCTCCTCCTGCACCTTTCTATGATCCATATTCTTCTTCTTTCTCTTAATTACTTCCACTATCTTACTCTTTTGGAGCCACCAAGCTCTTGCAGCTACCTTGCCTTTCTCCAAATGTTCTTCTTCTTGCCTCTTATATTCATATATATACATTGGTTGCTTTTGTTTTTTGTTTTTTCATGGATAGATTTATGTTAGTATATGTATATTGGTTGCTTTCACATTCCAAACACTTGCTTTTGGTCCACAACTGTACAAGGTATATTACCAGGTGCACAAGGTTCATTGGCAATTTCATATTTAAAATTGTTAAAATGTCCTTTTCTAAAATGACAAGATCTGGTTAGTTAAACATATTTTAATTCAACAAGATTCATAAAGGCTTTTAAATTTGAGAATGTGACCCAACTAAGAAATAAAACTTAGGTTAAAAGTGTTTGAAGTATTTTTTTAGATTATATTGTGAAATTTGAAATTGATTAAACCTTTAAAGAAAATTAAACTTGTCTGTATAAGATTTTTCAGATTTTCACTGGTTTCAAGGAAATAAATGCGACTTATCTAATATTTGGTTGGCATTCAATGTTGTTTTAAATGAAAATTCACTTCCTTTGTCAATAGGAAAAGTCATGGAATTGGAAAATTAAAAAAATAAATAAAAGTTTTTTAAAAGAATAATTTTTCTAAGGGATTAGAGTATACTTTGTGGACTCATAATTATTTCTCATGGTAATATTTTTCTTCCTTTTTTTTATTTATTCAGGTTTAGATCTTTCATATCAGATGTGTACTTTTTAAAAAATTTCTAATGTTCAAGTAAGTATTTGAATTGAATTGTAATTGTTTTATGCTTATTTACTGTTATAATAAATTTTATAATTGATGAACTATATTAAATATATATAATTATAAAAATAGTATTATCTGATTTATCACATATTTTTTTATCTTGATGTATTTATATAAGTCGATTAGACAACATCCCATATCGAAAATTATTAATATGAAAAAAAATTATTATTCTTATTCTATAATTTATTCTCTCTAATTTAGAAAGAAATTCATAGACTATCCATAAATATATTTTTGTCTAATGCTTTTTATTTACTTTTTTGATTTGATAAAGAAATATATTGTTAATGGTTGGGATATTGACAAAGAGAGAGAGGTTGTGAGGTTAGAAAATGGAGCAAACAAACAATAAAGAGGCACTTTGTTGAATAAGATCTATCTAGTGTCCCCAGCCACTAAAATCCATGTAACAATGGACGGCTTAGGATGTGCCACGTGTGTGAAGATTGTTGAGGTGATGTCACAGTTATTGTGTCATATGATGACGTGAAGAGAGATGTAAGATGAGAGTATGTTTGGGTATGAAAGGACGATGTTACCCTTCCTGGATGTGCGGAACATTGTTGTCAAGTCATTTTTAAACTCTTGTCTACTTGTCAATTTCTTCCTCTTCAACTTCTTTGCCAATCTAATCTATCTGTTTTTTCATCACATTTTTTTAAAAAGAATTTGAAATGGTTTAATTGTTTTGATCTAGAGTTTCTTCAATTTTAAATGTTTTATTCAAATAAATCAATTCATGTTTATTAAATTTTAAATTCTAGATTTAGATAGGGTGATTTTACTTCTACTATATGTAAAAAACTATATATATATATATATATGTATTTTTTAAAATTAAAATTTAAATATTAATCTAAAGAGGAAAAAGGAAGAGAGAGAAGAGAGATATAAAAATGGGAAAAAAATTATGAATTTTTTTAAATTCTTGTCTTTTTTGGAACTGAAAATTTTAAACTTTCAGGTAAGCAAATTCTGATAAATTTCTAATAAAAAAAATTCTATCTAAACTTGTTACAAAGCATTTTAAGTTCTTTTCAATAAAAACTTTGTATTATGAATTTCTAAAATGCAAAAAATGATGTTTTTTAATCAAAGCTTTCAATTTTGAATTATAACTACTGTTCGACACCGGTTACCAATTAATCTTGGATTTATATACTGACAGATTTGAATTTTGAAAAACAACCAGAAACTCACAATTAGGAATGCAATAAAAAAGATTAGAAAAAAGTATGAGTTCATTGTTTGGAACCATATCTGTACATGTTTGTTCTAGAACTATGAATAAACATTTATTTGAATGTTTAAGTTAGTTTTGTTAGAAGTGTTGCATCGGAATGTAAACAGAATAAATGAATTTGCTTGGTGTTTTCAGTGTACTCAATTCCAGAACGAAAGAAAAAAACATTTTTTTAGCCCCATTTGTAGCTCAGGTGCCTCTTGCAGCCTTTAGTTGAAGCATTTTGCAGGGTTGGCTGTTGGTTTGACTATAAACTGGACAAAAGGGCTGTGTGATTGCAGAAAATTGCATTATTTTATTTTATCCTTTTGTTGAGACAGAATCTTTTTCTTTCCCGTTTAAAAAATGGGGATAATAAGGATAATACAAGCTTCATTTTTACATAACTATTGTACATCTGATTACTCTGTATGGTAACCATCCTCTAAACAAGATTGGCTGATCATGATCATGATGCCAGTGCCCCATTTTTCAAATTTCACCCACAACCAATTGCCGAGTACCTCTTTAACCCTCTTTCATCCTCCTTCTCCAAGCTTGAATTCATGTGATTCCCCACGACATACTTGATTACTGTGTAGGATGAGCACCTGTTTTGAATTGTTGCAATTTGCTGATGCTACTCACCTGAAGAGTTGACATAAAAAAAGATTAGGGGCAAGTACAAACGGATCTAAACACTTGACAAGAGAAAGCTTATTTTAGTTCTGTAAAAGAAGGGTGAGCACAACATTTATGCATCTTCAACCATGTATATATGCACGCATATATATATATATATATATATATATATATATATATATATATATATATTTTTTAAAAAATATAAAAAGAGAAGAGATAAAAATATTTCAATATATAATAATAATTTTAATATAAATAAAAAAAAGTGAGAGATATCATA
>Ga0123342_1008789_pt1 | contig 12487 bp, 10 predicted proteins | sample Turbeawhitnodule_FD_89960 | JGI IMG/M metagenome (GOLD analysis project Ga0123342, IMG submission 89960) | Root nodule microbial communities of legume samples collected from Mexico - Turtle bean Mexico white nodule | ecosystem: Host-associated > Plants > Roots > Nodule | place: Mexico: Nepantla... | reverse complement strand
TATTTTTTTTTTTTTTTTATATATATATATATATATATATATATATATATATATATATATATATATATATATATATATATATATATATCAGGTTAATTATGAAAGCCAGTTAGCATTATTTGCTTTTACTAATATCCTTGGGTAAAAAATTCCCTGAGCCTCAGTTCATTTAATCCTGATACCAAAAGTAAAAATAGGTCACTGAAAATTTAATTTTAATTAAATAAATTATTTTTTAGTGATAAATTAAACAATAAGAAATTAGCCAAAAGTTGTTCATGTTTTAGTTCACTATTAATTCGGTGATCTTTTATATTTAAATTCAAAACTAACTAATCAAATTATCGGCTAAAAATTAATCTTTAAAATAACAAAAATTGATAAATTTTTACAGTATAAATCATTGAATTTTTAAAAATATTTACATCCTGATCACCAACATAATGTTGAATTGCTAATTTGAATTAATTGAAAACTTTAATATATTTTTTATCAACAAAATAAGAATAAGTCAAGAAAGAAAGTTGGATATTCTCAATTATTTATTTATACTTGCTATTTTTTAAATACAGTTCCTAATGGTGGAGCAGTTAATGCTATTGCAAGGTAGGTTAGAAACATCGAGTTTAACGGCTTAATTAGCCCATATTTTAAGATTATAACCCACCTAGATTAAACTTTACATGCCTATGGCACTTTTTAAATAATATATTTGAAATTTGATTCACTTATTTGAATATAGATAACATTTTATGACTTAATTTGACATTTTTTAATTTTTTTAACTAAATCCTCGAAATAACTAAATCTGAATTTGTGTTTATATTTTCTAGTATGCCTTGTTAAACAAGACTACTAATATATATATATATATATATATATATATATATATAAATAGGTTAATAGAACTACAATTACTCAAAACACAAGAATATTTAAAATTCGAAATAAAATAACAAGAAGTCATAAATTGTACATTATTTTTAATGTTTAAATTATCTTTTTCTTTTCTTTTCTTCCTTTTACATTTATTAATGTTTTCTTAATACTCACCTCACTGGCCTTTCAGTTGGGTAAATACAAACAAGTTAAGGTGTACTTTTTTTGTTGGTTCTAAAAATATTTTGAAATAAACAATGAGAAAGTGACTGAGTTGCTTAGATACCAAGCAATAAGTTTCTTTTAGCGTGGTTATAATAGGTTTAAGTACTTTATACAAAATCTTACATTTTAATTTAATCATAACTCTTATTATACACTAAATAAATAAGTTAAAAACAACTAAAAGTGATCAAAAGATATTATATATATATATATTATGGAAATACTAAACACAATGACTAATTTAAAACCCCATATATTTATTTTCTTCTTTAAAAAATTTACCCAATTTTTTTAAATCACTCCTAACATGCAATGAGTTATGGGGCAATTGGTCCAAAAAGAATGTTTTTTATATTAGCATATTAACATATTTTTGTTTTTATAAAAAAATAAGTTGTTCTAATACTTTTTTTTAAATGAATGTAAAATAACCATAAGAGATAAAAAAAAGTTTATTCATTTTATTATTTTATTTTTCTAATTTTTATATTATTGTCAATGAAAAATAATATAACATTTTTATGAACATATGTAAAACGCAATTATAATTCTGAAATGTATAAATAAGTTCAATAATTTTTCCATCATGTCGTATATTTTGTAAAACTTATAATATTTTTATTTTATAAAAATAATGTAAATCATTTTTTCGTCCCACTATAAAAACTTCCTGGATATGTAAGTTATATATGAAACTTAATTTTTATCCGTGAAATTGTATAAAGTAATTATCAATCTATTAATCTAAAGAAGCACGTGAGGTTATTAGAACCTCAGTTAACAAATCTCATTAAAATTAAATACTTTTTTGTAGTGTATGAATACTATTTAATTATTTATTGATATTTTATTTGAGTTTCTTTTATTTCTGTAATATTAAACTTAAATATTGATACTAACAAAGCCATTAAGAAGCTATTCTATATATAGTGAAAATTCTTATGGCATAAACTAATAAGAAGATATTCTATATATAATTGTTAAAATAATAATTTTCGTCATACAAAAATTCATAATTAGATGAGTGACTTTACATTGTGGTGTACTCCAATTAATTGAATTTACAAAATAATACATTTTTATTTAGGGATTGCTTTATTTAAAAATTTAAACTTTAATTACTTCACCTCAGAAGACGAGGAGACATAACTAGTTTGTATGTAACAAATTTTATTCTTTTACGAATCTGACAAGTACCTATGAACTTTGAGTCAACTTCTTAGATATGATTGCTCTCCCTACACCAATGAATGATGTAACTCTCAAAGAATCATGTTTATTCATAGAGAAACCTAAAGATCTTATTCATTTATCTCTATCAGATTTCTGGCTGCTTGAAGATTTCTTCAATCATCACATTTCTCAAAATTTAGCTCATAGTTGTTGATAATTTGAAGTGATGGAACATACTCTAGGTTTTGCTTGACCAACATTCATTCTAGTGCATACTGAAATTTAGCCCCCGAAAGTCTCTTCCTCTATCTCAAGCACACGATCTAGGTTAATCCCATGTTATTTTAAAGGCCTCAAGAAGTTGATAGTAATTTTCATCATTAATGGAAGAGTTTGAACTTACACTGCTTGATGTAGATTCTTCCTTTGCCATCAGACACATATTGGCTTTTGTAACTTCTGAAGATGAGCCAAAAGAAGACATGTCATTGTCTTGCCAAGCAATTCCACTTGAGTCTTCATGAGTGCTTTCAAGAGTATCCCACATATCCTCTGCTGAAACACACTTTGAAACTCTGAAAAGCTCATTAGAACCAAGAGCATATGTAATAATATTTTTGGCAATACAATCAAGTTGAACCTTTTTACTTTCACTCTTAGTTCATTGGGACCAAGGTTTTTCAGAGAAAACTTTATCTTTTTCAAGCATAGGAATAAAATGACCATTTGTGATAGCATCCTAGATTTTTCTATCAATAGATTCAAAAAAAAATAAAATCATTTTAATCTTCTAGAGTTGATAGTTTACACCACAAAATAAAGGTGGTCTATTAATAGAAGCACCCTCCCCAAATGGTAGTTTATAAGCCATGTAAAAGAAATTTTTGAATCAAAACTTGAATGACTTTGAAGCACCTAGCTCTTGATGTCAATTGTTAGAATTAAAGACTTTAAACAAGAGGGAGGGTGAATTGTTTAATAAAATATTTTTGAAAATATTCAACAAGAATGAAGATTAATGAAGAATCACATAAGAAACAATCAGATCAGCCAAAAAACAAAACTATTTTAAATTGATTCCAGAAAATCAATCGGTTGTTTTTGCGAATCAACCGATTGTTTTTATCAACAATTTAACACAGTTCAAACAGTTTTAAGGAGTGAGGGATAGAGAGATTCACACACAATGTTTATACTGGTTCACTTACACCACGAGCTACATCCAGTCCCCAGAAACCCCTGGGTATTCCACTAAGTAATTAATCACATATTACAACACACAAACACCAAAGAGGTGATCTTGAACCCTTCAAGAACACTCACCCTCTTTGATACACAAACACTACAAGTCAGAACACCCTCTGACTGTAGACACCAGTACCTTACAAGTTTAACAAATATGAAATGAATTATAAGTAAGAACATGAAAGATCACACCTGATACAAAAGGATTACAACAGTTCCCTATTCCACTCTAAACCAAAGCAAAGCCTTAAGCAATCTTGCAATCTTGAAAAATTTTAATCTTTTTGGTAATCTGATCTCTCTTATTTTCAGAGATGTAAACACCGATTATATAGCCTAAAAAATAGCTGTTTAGACTTTTAATCAAGGGCCAAAACAGTTTAGAATCATGGAAAACAGATTTACCAGACTTAACCAATTCTGTTAAGATTTTTAAAAAACAATTGATTGAAAGCTCGATTCAATCGATTTAATTGGCCTTGACTATGAGGTCAACCAATTTCAGTTTTTTCAAATCCTTTTCAAAACCACTAAGTGTAAAACAACCGAATGAAACAATAAATCAACATGTTGTTTTTCACTACTTTGAAAAATACTTTTCTTTTGAAAGAACTTGATTGAGTCAGTTTTGGATTAAGTTAAGAGTGGATTGACAAATTCTAATCGACCTAGAACCCATGCCTACAAGCAACAACCTTGTCTTCAAGCAATCTTCATGGATTTGGAGACATCAAAGCTTTAAGATCAATAAAGACGACCTGTCTCGATAAGATTATCCAAGTAGTCGCCCTGTGTGTAAATTGATTATCTATTGTCAAGTAAGACGACCTGTCTCACTAAGATTATCCGAGTAGGCACCTTGTGTGTAAATTGGTTATCTATTAACAAGTAAGACGACCTGTCTCGGTAAGATTATCCGAGTAGGCACCCTGTGTGTAAATTAATTATCAATTATCAGGTAAGACGACCTAGCTCGGTGTCAGTATGATTACCTGACTACGAGTGCTCTGCAGTTTAATTTGAGGCAAGGTAAGACGACCTAACTCGGCGTAAGAACGAGTTATAGGTGTTGAAAATAAAGCATTGATGCCTCAAAATCCATGAAGACAGCTTGAAGATCTTGTTGTTATGTTTAGGGTTTTGTTCTAGGTAGTTTAGAATTTGCTAGATCCACTCCTAATCAATTCACAACTGAATCAATCTGGTTACCTAATTAATACCCAGTGGTTTTCTGGGGACTGGATGCAACTCTAGTAAGGAGTGAACCAGTATAATTGTTTGTGTGATTTTTTTTTTCTCTCTCTCTCACTCATTTAAAATCTGTTTGACTTGTGATTTCATCTCTGTCGCCATAAACAATCGGTTAAATCGTATTTTCAACCGGTTGTTTTTCTAATAACAGTTTTAACAAATTTGTTTTCTTGGCTGATCTGATTCTTTGATCTGTAAATCAACATCAATCTTCATTCTTAGCCAGTATTTGCGAAAACTTTACTTAAAAAATTCCCCTCCCCCTTTTATTAAGGCCACTAATTCTTACAATAGGCGCTTTGTAAGCAGAGATCATGGTTAAGTTTGTTTCGGTGCATGGTAAGTCGAGCTATATATAGCGAGATCAAGATATATGGCCCCAGGCCAAGTTTGTGAGATACACCTATGCAAGTCATGAGTGAGCATAGGCTTGTCATAACTATGAGTGTATTAGTTCATCAAAAGGTTAGTTCTTTGTTAGTTGAGGACTCCACGGTTTTTCATGCTTAGATTTTGCTTAAGATGGATTCTTGTTATCTTTATTATTTTATGCTTAAGAGGTAGAGATGGGTTAGTCTGTATGTGTGTGATAGTAGTTGTTATATTTGAGCTAGTTGAAGTTAAGTAGCGAGCACTCGTGAATAAAGGTGCACGAGATTCTCTTATGTTGTTAGCACCGTGAGTAAAGGTGCTCGTAGGCAAAATATTTTTCTGTTATATGTTTTCAGTTGAAATTAGATTCTCGTAAGCCTCTTCGCCTAATCAAGCTCAGCTCGAGCCTGGGGGGCTTGTGTACTGGACAAGAATGCTCGGGACCTCGGTCTAGGTACTTGGGGGAGGTCAGCTCAGTGTTTGGCCCAAGAGGTGGGTCGTGAGCTCGACACAGATGTTGGTTAGCCCATAAAAGGTAGTTAAGAAAAGATAAAGAGATATTTTATCTGTTATCATATTATTCTAAAGATGAAAGATATAATTATTATTATTTAAATCTGTCATCATATTATTATGAAGATAAAGAGATATTTTATCTCTTGTGATAATATGCAAGTTAGTTATATATTAATTAATACATGTTATTTACATATTAATTAATAGTTATTGAGAATAAAAGAGGAGCACCCGAGAATAATGGTGCACATGTTAAACAGGATGGTTTCCTGCTCTTAACACCTGAAGATAAGTGGTGCCTGTTAGCAGGTGATTTTTCTGTTATTATTTTATGCTTTCAGTAGAGATTATATTCACGTGAGTGAAAGTTGTTAAACGAGTAAGCTATAAAAGGGGCTTGAGACCCCAGGTAAAGGTACGCTGTTTCTGAATACTAGACTGAAACCGAATACTTGTCTTATTTTAGGAAGCTCTCACTGACTTGATCATCAGAGTGTGATTAATAGGTAGAGCTCCCTTTGTTCCCAACAGAGCCACGTTCCAGTGCAACGAGAAGATGCAGAACAAAATCTAGAGGAGACAGGTTAGAAGCGGAGCTTTCCACTCAAGTCAATCGGCGAGAAAGTCAACCGGCGAGAACAAAAATTTATTAGAGATAATATATCTTTGCTAGGATTCTTACCTGCATCTTGCGATCTTATCAAGAATTCACCAATTCTTGTGGCGATCATCCTTAGGCTTATCAAACCTTGTTTGTGGGGCCTCCCTCTATCCAGGTTTTCATTATTACTATTTTTAATTGATTCCTTTCCGTAATCCTAAATTCCCAATTCTACTGTTAGTTCTATTTGGAATCATATCATTTGGTATTCAGAGCAAAGGTTTGAGTGATAATACAATTGTGTATCTTGTTTTTTTTTCGGCATCATTGTTCACGCACTACTCATTACTGTTCACGTATTGTTCACACAAAGAAGAGGAAAACATAAAAAGAAGAAGAAAAAGAGGAAAATAGAAAAAAAGAGGAAAATAGAAAAAGAAAAAAGAAAAGAGGAAAATAGAAAAAAATAGAATAAGAGGAAAACAAAGGGAAAAAAAAGAAGAAGAGGAAAATAGAAAAAAAAGAAGAGGAAGATAGAGAAAAGAAGAAGAGGAAAACAGAGAAAAAGAAATAACAATTATCCAGTGCATACTTTTTGTTTGTTAGAAGTCCTAAGTTTCAAGTGTCTTGTCTACATAATTTTTTCTTCTTTTCTATATATTGTAATTGTCTTGCTCTTTTTGTTGGTAGCAAAATTGTTCTTCACTATTTTTGCTCTTCACTATTTTTTCTTTCATCAATGTTAAAATATCAAAATTTTATTTTAAGCTTGTGATTGCTACCATTGAAAATGATTATTGATTGTTTGATTCTTGTAAGAACATTCAGTTAGAGAACGAGTGGTAAAAGGTAGTGTGATCATTAAAAAAAAGCCTTATTGTGTGAAACACGAGTGTTGAGTGTAAACATGTGAGAAAGTGGTGTGAGGCCTAAACTTATTTTTATTTTTAATCTGTTTACTTTTGAGCATGGCAGGGGAAACACCAAATAGTGGACTTTCACAAATACAAATGCAAGCCTTAATACAATTGAAGAGACTAATGAAACAACAAAGTGATGGACTCCATTGAAAGGTTGGATCCAATGGAGCGGACACAACAAGAAAATCATGAAAATAGAGAGGGAGATAGGAGGAGGAGAAAAAACAATAAGGGAGAACAAAAAGAACTGAGATTTGATGGGATAAGATTAAATATTCCCATATTCAAAGGGAAGAAAGATCTTGAATCTTACTAGGGGTGGGAGATTAAAGTAGAACATGTGTTTGCTTGCAATTAGTATAATGAGGAGCAAAAGATGAAGTTGGTAGCAACTGAATTTTCAGATTATGCCTTAACTTGGTGGAATAAATACCTAAGGGAGAGAATTAGATATGAGGAACCCAAGTTGGAAACTTGGAATAAAATGAAAAGGATTATGAGAAAGAGATATATTCCAACAAGCTACCATAGGGAGTTGCAACTCAAACATCAAAGCATGACTCAAGGAAATAGAAGTGTGGAAGAGTACTTTAAAGAGATGGAGGTGACCATGATTAGAGCTAGAATGAATGAAGAAAATGAAGCAACCATGGCTAGGTTTTTGAATGGATTGAACCATGATATTAGGGATATTGTGGAGCTGCAAGAGTATGTTGACATGGAGGATTTGTTGCACAAGGCTAACCAAGTAGAACATCAACTCAAGAGGAAGGGATTCATGATGAGGAGTTATAACAATAATAATAATTCCAATTGGAAGGATAAGATTATGAAGGATAAAGGAGTTCACTCAAGTTCAGCCACATCTTCAAGTGGAAAGTCACCTAATAGATATAATAATTCACCAACTAAAAGGAAGACAAGTGAGGTAAAATGTTTCAAATGATTGGGAAGAGGACATTATGCTTCAGAATTTCCAACAAAAAAGAATATGGTTATGTTATCAACAAATAGATAATGAACCTTCAAGTGAAGAAGAGAAGGAAGAGGTATAGGTGGATGCATTGAAGGGTGAGTTGTTAATGATTCGGAGGCTTATGGGAAGAAAAATGCAAGCTTTGGAACAAACCCAAAGGGAAAATATTTTCCATACTAGATGTTCCATTTAAGGGAAAATATGTTCACTCATAGTTGATGGAGGAAGTTGCACCAATGTAGCTAGCTCAAGACTAGTTACCAAATTGAATTTGGAGACAAAACCCCACCCAAGGCCAAACAAGCTTCAATGACTTAGTGAAGATGGAGAGATGACAGTGAGCAAGAAAGTGGAGGTGAACCTATCCATAGGACAATATAATGACAATGTCTTGGGTGATGTGGTTACAATAGAGGAAACTCACATCTTGTTAGGAAGGCCATGACAATTTGATACAAAGCTATCCATGATGGTTTCACCAATAAAATCTCTTTCATGTAGAATAACAAGAAGATCATTCTCAAACACTTATCTCCTAGAGAGGTGTGTGAGGATCAAATGAAATTGAGGGAAAAGAGAGTCCAAGAGAAAAGAGAGATGAGTGAAACACCTAAACAAAGCGAGAGTGAAACACCTAAACAAAGAGAAACACATGAGATAAAAATGAGTGGATTACTGAAAGTGAATGAAGTGAAGAAGTTGCTACTTGCTAGCAAACCTCTTTATTTACCTTAATACAAAAATAACACTTTGATTGTTGACCATTCTAACCAAATTAATTTTCTTCCTAATGTTGATTCTTTCTTGCAGGATTTCAAGAATGTGTTTCCAAATGAAATTCCTAGAGGACTCCCACCTCTAAGGGGAATTGAACACCATATTGACCTTCTTTAAGGAGAATATTTGCCTAATAGGCCAGCTTATAAAAGCAACCCTCAAGAGACAAAGAAGATCCAAACTCAAGTTGAAGAATTGGTGAACAACGGATGGGTACAAGAGAGCATGAGCCCAAATGTTGTTCCAGTCATTTTGGTGGCTAAAAAGGATGATTCTTGGAGGATGTGCATAGATTGTAGAGCACTAAATAACATTACCATGAAGTATAGACACCCTATTCTCAAGTTAGATGATTTATTGGATGAATTGTATAGTGCTTGTATATTTTCAAAATTTGACTTAAGAGGTGGTTACCATCAAATTAGGACTTAAGGAGGAAAACATTCTATTTTTGTGGTAGTTGACAATTTTTCCAAAATTGCTCATTTTATTCCTTTTAAAAATTGATGATGCTTTCCATGTAGCTGAATTGTTTTTTAGGGACGTAGTAAGACTTCATGGACTACCAAAAAGTATTGTAAGTGATAGGGATACAAAGTCACTTTTGGAGGACATTATGGGGCAAGTTAGGTACCAAACTTTTGTTTTTGACTACTTGTCATCCCGAAATAGATGGGCAAACAGAGGTAGTGAATATAACTTCGGGTACCTTACTTAGAACTATTTTGAAAAAAATTGAAAGCTTTGAAATTATGTTTACCTCATGTTGAGTTTGCTTTATAATAGGGTTGTTCATAGCACAATAAGTTGTTCTCCATTTGAAATTGTGTATGGATTAAATACTTTAACTCCATTAGACTTGTTACCTATTCCTAAAATTTATGTTTTAAAGTATAAAGATGCAAAGGCTAAGGCTAACTATGTGAGAAAGCTACATGAAAAGGTTAAACCACAAATTGAAAAAAAAAGTTGAAGGTTATTCTAAACAAGCTAACAAAGGAAGAAAGAAAGTAATCTTTGATCTTGGAGATTGGGTTTGGGTACATATGAGGAAAGAAAAAGAAAGGTTCCCTGAGCAAATAAAATCCAAGCTCCAATCTAGAGGGGATGGACCTTTCCAAGTGTTACAAAAAATTAATGACAATGCCTACAAGATTGATCTTCCAAGTAAGTACAATGTGAGTAGCACTTTTAACATGTCTGATTTATTTCCTTTTACTGCAGATGGATGAAGCTTTGGACTTAACTTCAAGTCTTTCTCAAGAGGGAGGGAATGATGCAGACAACCAAGCCCAATGACGGATAATCTTTTGGAGGCCCAATTGTTGAATGGCCCACAGTTTAAAAAGACTAAGCTGATTACATGCACAACATGCTTGGACTATTATAAGGAAATAATAATGTTATTTTGCTTGGAGTTAGAATTTGAACCTAGGACTAGTTAGAAAGTATCAACTTAACTACTAGGACAAATGATCCTTTCTTGAAATATAAGGATTGTATATTTATTTTATTTACTTACAAACGAGACAAGACATATAACTAAATTTGTATTTATACACTTTTGGAATTCATAATGAGGATGGGATGTTTTGACAATTTATTAGAGATAATATATCTATTCCTGCTAGTTGACTCGATTGCCTTCATACTTCTAACGACGATCACACGCCCAATTCTCTCTGCCTTCGTTCGTGCTTTCTCTAGATCAAACACCCTGAACTTGCAAAGACAAAGGGGCACCCTAGAGGCCGTTTGCACTCTGACGCTCAAGTCAATACTGGGGCAAAGAAAAAAAATGTGTCTTTCAATTCTCTCTCAACAATTGAGTCTAAAAGCTGCGTCAAACTTGCGTACCTTATAAGGTTTATTACTACCTTTTATATAGTCTAGGGTTTCCGCTACTCGCATTTAGGGTTTATGAGGGTATGCCTTAGAGCCGCTATCGCCCAATCTTAGGGCAATCTAGCGCGTAAGGCTCCCTTACTGGAGTGCAACCTCTGACGGAATGACCACCTGGGTACTAACTTGTGCACCTAATCTCTGGGGCCATCCGTCCCGGGGGTGCCCAAGTTGTTCATGTGCCATGCATGCAGCCTACCCCTGGAACGCAACCCTAATGGGCCTTAACGTTTCCAATGGTTCTTTATTTGTGTCGTGCCAAAATGCGTTATTCACACCACACGCACGGACCCCTCGTGATCTAGGCTTCCCCCTACTGATAACTGGTGTGTTGTCTGGGATCCACCTCTCATGGCCCAGCTCTGCTGTTTGAGTCACCGATGTCCGATGTCACATCGCCCTCACTCTATTGCCGAGGACACATCGGCACATCCTGGTGATCGACGTCTGACAACTCATCGGCACCCTAGCAGGTGCCATTTGCGAGGCACCCAGCTTACGTGGCCCACCATTACTAGCAGTCAACGACGTCCGAGGACTGGTTGGTACAATATCTTTGCTAGGGTTCTTTCCTACATCTTGCGATCTTATCAAGAATTCACCAATTCTTGTGTCGATCAACCTTAGGCTTATCGAACTTTGTTTGTGGCGTCTCCCTTTATCCTGATTTTCATTATTACTATTTTTAATTGATTCCATTCCGTAACCCTAAATTCCCAATTCTACTGTTAGTTTTATTTGGAATCATATCACTCTATCTCAGAGACATGTCCTATTTTCTAAACTTGGAGCCCAGATTCTTGGATTTGAAAACATACTTGAGCTTTATGAAAATGATCAGGATTTTGCATCCACCTTTTCTAGTTTCAAACATAGAGCACAAGGATGATTTTATGTTTTTTAGGGGTACTTGTTTAAAGAAGGAAAACTTTGTATATGGAACACATAGAAAAATCCTTGTCAAATAGTCACGTGAAGGAGGTCTCATGGGTCACTTTGGAGTTGATAAAATTTTTGAGCTTTTAAAAGGAAAATTCTTTTGGACCCATATGAGAAAAGAAGTTCAAAGACATTGTCATAGATGTATCTCATGTTTAAAATCTAAATCTAAGACAATGCCTCATGGAATTTATACTCCTTTACCTCTTTCTTGTGCTCCATGGGAAGACATTAGCATGAATTTCATTTTAGGGCTTCCTAGGACACAAAGAGGTTTTGATTCCATCTTTGTAGTAGTGGATAGGTTTAGCAAGATGGCTCATTTCATACCCTACCATAAAGTGGATGATGCTAACAACATCTCCAAACTCTTCTTTAGAGAAGTGGTAAGACTTCATGGTCTACCTAAAACCATAGTTTCAGCTAGAGATCCAAAATTTGTTAGCCATTTATCATTTGGGAAAGGCTAGGAACTAAGTTGAATTTTTCAACCTCTTGTTATCCTCAAACGGATGGACAAACAGAGGTAGTAAATAAATCTCTATCAACTATGCTTAGGTCGTCATGAAAGGAAACCACAAATCTTGGGATGAGTACCTTCCTCATATTGAGTTTGTATACAATATAGTAGTCCATAAGACTACTAATATTTCTCCATCTGAGGTTGTATATGATTTTAATCCTCACACTCATTTGGATTTGTTACCTTTG
>Ga0123342_1008788_pt1 | contig 12495 bp, 5 predicted proteins | sample Turbeawhitnodule_FD_89960 | JGI IMG/M metagenome (GOLD analysis project Ga0123342, IMG submission 89960) | Root nodule microbial communities of legume samples collected from Mexico - Turtle bean Mexico white nodule | ecosystem: Host-associated > Plants > Roots > Nodule | place: Mexico: Nepantla... | reverse complement strand
GTATTATAATATTATTAATATAATTGATGTTATTATTATTAATATTATTAATTTTATAATATTAATAGTCAGTATAGTTATTATTATTATTTATAAATATTAGTTATGATTTTATAATTATTTATATTCTAATATTATTTTTTATATTATATATAATTAATATTATTTATATTATTAAAACTTTTAAAATGATTAAGATTATTTATATTTTTAATATTCTTAATAAAAATATTTATATTAATAATTAATAATAATATTGAATTTATTTTAAATATAGATTCGTTGGTAAAATTTGTAAATAATGTGATTAATGGATAATAATTTGTAGATAAAGTTTAATTTACCTACAGATTCAGATATGTGGGTAATACCCGTAGGTAATGCGAAATATACCTAAATATACCTATGGACTATGATTAGTGCATAATATCCGTAGATAATGCTAAATTCTTTTATGAATTTAGTTCTGCAGGTAAAAATTCGCCAATAAATCATTTTTTTGTAGTGGATTGGGACAAATATGAAGACAACGATGAGTATTGAGATGGGTATAAGAATGAGAATGAACGAGTATGTACATATCCATCATCGTCCTCTTAGTCAATTTAAAAAAAATCAAGTATTATCTATATCTATACCTAGTTAATGTGAATGGAGATGTTCTGTCAAAATCAAGACGAGTTCATTTATCATCCTTATTCCTTACAAGTATTTAATTCTTCATGGTTTTTAAATTCTTACAATTCTTTTATTTCCTTAACAAATATTTAAATCACAATTAAAATACTATTAATTAATATTAATATTTTAAGCTATAAATTAATAATTGATTATATTTATTATTTTTAAATTAACAGTAATTATCCTTGAGCAACTTCTTAAACTCGTGAGGGTTTACGAGTTAACCCTAAAAATTTTGATAACCTTGCTTCATATTAATTAATGTTATATCTAAAAGAATGCTCTACCTACTTCAATTTGAAACAAATGAATATCTAAAACACTGTTGACAACAACAAGAAAGCTTAGATATTTTCTTTAAAAAATAAAAAACAGTTATGATTTTAATATTTCTTATGGGTCGGGCTAATAATGTATAATATTAGGGATAAATTATGATATTCTCTTTTTGAAAATTAAAGGCATATTGAGAAGCTTGGAACTTCAAGACAAAATTAATAAAGAAAACTAATTGAGAAAGAAAGCAAAAGAAAAACTTACAATCTGACAGTGTAATACAGGGAACGGAAAGATAGGATAGCGAACTCCAAGTCCACCAAAAATATAATCTGCATAAAAATTTCAAGGAATGACAACAAATTTCATAAATACGTCAATATAAAGTTTAATAAAACAAGAAAAAAATATTACCAGTACTGTTATCTCAAAGTTGCTGAGTTTTTTTTGTTAAATTCGTTAAAAACCTAAGTTTTAAAACTTCATCAATATTGAAGGTTGCAGTTTTGTAGGTAAAAATATTTACTTCCATTACATTAAACTGTCTTTCTAGACTAGGAAAATATACAAGAACAATTTTGAAGGAACTAACAATTATGAAATTGTAGAGCCACCTATCCATTTGGAATGGTCAAATACAATTTAAATTAAACTAAAAAGACAAGGCCAATAATCTTTTGTACAGAGAAAACACAAACAAACTACTCAGCCACCAAATCCGCAAAATGTACACGGCAGTTTTGGAACAAAAATCGTGAGAACAATTTGTTCACAAGAATAAAAACTAACTAAGTATAGCCAAAAAAATGTGATTTAGGGTTTGAGAAATAGGAAAAGTGAAAACCATTGAAAAATCAAATAGAGTATAAGAAAAATGAATAGCAAATAAGAGACTAGTATAGATAATACCAAATGAGAGATGAAAATCAGAGGAGTTGAAAATGATTTACCTCAAACGATTTGTAATCTTGCGCTGGAGTTTTGAAGCAAAGAAAAGAACAATGAGAGAATTACTGAGATACTAATTTCTTTGTTTTTAGTCTATTTTTCCCATATTTTTGTATTTTCTTTCTTTTTCTTTTATTTAATAATATTTTTTTTCATGTGATGACAAATGATTGTTGTTACTTGAGGTGTCAGCCTCGCTGAGATATCTACTCCCGAGCTTGAGGGAGTGTTACAATATTTAATTTTCTATTGTAAATTATTGGGATTTGTTTCTTTGGCCCAACTTTCCTTTTCTATTTTAGTTAGGTCTTAATCTTTCTCTTATATATACACCATGTATTTTATTACTCTTTAATATACAAGTGAATAAAAGTTTATTTTATATTTAGTTTTCTCTACAAATAGGGTTTATCAAAACCTTTTTTTCATTACGATTACGTACAATTACGTACACTACATTAAAGCATCACATCAGGCAAGGAATATTCATCATCTTCATTTCGAATGAAGAGCGTCGAAGAGCTCTGCTGTGCTTCTCTCTGATATTTATTTCATCCTTGTAGGCGATGGCTAATGCAAATCCCACACCGGCTTCCTCTTCAAATGGAAACCCTACACTGATGCCCCTTTTAGAACAGCCGATGAACAATTTCCTATACTTACACCCAAAATATATAGTCCCACGCACGAGTTGGCAGTCTCGGCGTGAGGGGTGTTGGAGATCCCACATCGACTAGAGAATAGAGCCTTTCATTGTATATAAGTAGGTGCAAACCTCAACCTTATGAGCCGGTTTTATTGGATTGAGTTAGACTTAAAGTCCATTTTATAATACATAATGATACCTAACATGAAAACTTTTATAAAAAAGTATATTTGACCCATTACTCAAATTTAGTAAATCAACATTTTAATCCTTTAAAGTTTTTCTAACAAAACCAAGAACATTTTATTAGATTAAAAACATACTTTAATCGACTAAAACAAAACCTCATTAAATGCTTATAGTAAACGTGTTAACCCACCTTGCACAACTTATATAGATCCAATATACATATTGAAATATGTTTTCATTATATATAAAAAATTATTTTGAATTATTGGTCAGGAACCACAAATATTAAGATCGAAAATAAAAAGGATTGTGAAAAATCAACTCACATAAACATCAAAATGAATATGGCAGAAAGTGGACAGCCAGAAAGATGTTCTGTGTAGGAATCTAAATCATCTAAGAAAAAACGCCCTTACCACATATAAGAAATTCAAATCAACAATCATAAAGTGAGTAGTAACTCATACTTCTAATAAAAGGTTCTAAATTATGTTTCAATATATTTTTTTAGTGTGTTTTCTTTAATATCAAATTCTTATGGTTGCAACAAATTTCTGTTATTACAACTAGTTCAATACATATATTTAGTTTGCCTAAAAAAGTTGCAAATTAAAATGGTTAACCTTTTAAAGATTTCATTACTAACATAAAATATTTAAGTAATTATAACTTTATAATATTCATTTAATTTAGAATTATTTAAAATTAATAATCATTATTTATTCTTGTAAAAAATTATATACAATAATATTTTTGTAACAATTAAATAATTAAATAATTAAAATATCTGCATTTATTAAATACAAATTGAATAATTAAATTGTTTATAAATATTAAAATATTTACATTTGTTAAATATAAATTAAATAGTTAGGTTAATATAAAAATAAAATATCCATATTATAAATTTAATTCAATCTATATTATTTTAGAAATTAAAATATTTATAAATAAATCAAAATAGATTTTAAAATGCAAACAAGTAAAATAAATCAGTTATAAAAAATACCATTTCCCATTCATAAAATTTTGAAAAGTTGATCAACATGGTGTGAACTCGATTTATTTGTTACAGATCTCTCATCCCTCCACATTATAGATAAATACTTTAGTAAGTAAAATGAGAGATAAGTTATATGAATAAATTAAAATAAAATGTCTCATTTTACCCTCCAAATATATTTACTCTAGAGTTAAAAAAAATCTATAAATTATATAATTTGAAAAAAAAAAACACATCTTTTTGTCAAAGGTAGTTTTGGAAATAAAAAATTTATGGGAGTGCAAGAAGAAATTATGAAGGTGTTGGAAGAAATTGTCCCGTATTTTAATCTAAAACAGTAGTCGGTAACCCAGAGCGGTTCATAGAAAGTTTAATGTTATATTTACTGAAGAGAAAATAAACAGCAATAAAGTCAAAAATAAAAGAAGGAAAAAGAATACATAACAAATAAGTAGAAAAAATAGTTGCTTAGTCGAAGAGAAATATTTTTATCCTCTTCTCATCACAATAAAATTTAATTATTTATTACTTTTACTATTAAATCTAATAGTTAAATAAAAATAAATAAAAATAGTAAAAAAATAAGTAAACTACAAATAGTACAAATGTGATATATAAAGCAAAGTACAAAACAAGCCTCATGTTAGATCGGGCACATACTTAAAAGCCTCCACTCTGAAAGCTTAATGACCTTAAATAAATAGTACAAGTATTATATTAAAAAAGAAATACAATATTATATATTAAAATGGCAAACTTAATTTATGAAAATACTTTTATACATAGTCTTCCAATCAGTAATGAGAAATGTCATAAATTTTTTAATAATGTTATAAAAAAATCTATAATTTTAAATTCTTCATACTATATTTTAACCACATTTCGAAAAGTCTTATCAACTTTTAAATATTAATGAAATTGTTTTATTTTAAAAACATCATGAAATATAAATAAATAAATTATAAATAGACTAAATGAACCAACTCATTCTACTTTTGAGCAAATTGGTGACATTTACATAAATAAACTAAAGATTAATATCTTACTTTTAAAAGTAAACCAAACATAATCGCCCACTTAAATCAACAGGATGTACTTAATAATCCTGTTAAAATACCTCTTAACATAATTTTTAAGCAAGTTTTTCATGTTTTAGTTTACATGATAAAATTGATTTTGGTCTATATTCTACTGAATGTTGTCATCAACTTAATTTATAATAAAAAACAAAAACATAAATTACATCATTTCAAAGTAATTTTAATCACCAACTTTAAATGGTACTATCATTTTAAGTAAAATCTCAACATCGATAATTGTAAATAAAAAAAAGTAATTATTGAAAGAAAGACTCACTAAATGTAGTGAGTCACAAAAGGCAAAATATTGGAGCAACCACAGACAACAACCACGTTATTATATGAAAAGGTAGAACTTCGGTAATAATTAACTGCACATCTGAACTTCTACAAGTGCCATGAACATGGGCCAAACATTCATTTTATAATAAAATCTTGTAATTAGATAAAGCAGATCATTCTCTAGAAACAGGAACTAAGAATCTGAACCTCTGTTTGTTGCTCAACGGTAGCCACCTAAAGGGTCAGCTGTTTTCCCAGATCTAGCATCAGTCCATGCTTTTGCAATTGTTTTCTTCATCTCATCATCCCCTTCCTCATACATATTCTGCAATATTACATGCATATAAAGTCAAATTGAATGTTCCCAGTGGTAAATACACACATGCATAAAGTTAAAACAGTAGCTGAAGCCAACTAAAGACGAAATCTAACCTTCATCATGTCCATGATTCCTGCCATAGGGTCTTTCTCTTTATCCAAATTTGGCTTTAGCTGTAACATCAAAACGAAAGTTACTACTTTATCATGTTGATTAACAGGGAAACTCATTTTAATCTAAGCATCTTACTACCTTGTCATCTTTGAAGTGCAAATCTAGCCAGTTTCCTTTGGAAGCCTTCACCAATGTGATGATTGCCCTTTTTGGCTTGACCAAAACCTTACATTTCTCCGGTACTATCTCCTTATGCAGTTTTGATATTGCACAACGGTAGTTCTTCCCTTGAACATCATGGAACTTAACATCAAATGATATTGACTTAAACTCAGATTCAATCTTATTCTCATCAATTCCCTCCATTGATACATATATCTGTCAAACAACAAATAAAACAAGTATGACTAGGAGAAATTTGATACTTTTGATAAAAAATATAACTGTTAACTTACGGTGTGTGCTTTGCTGGCTATTGATGTGTAAAATTGCAGCAGTAAGTAATGGTTTCTTGCTTCTATCTTACATATATAAGGGGGAGGAAACGTGTACCCAGACATGCTATTAAGCTATTCTTTTTAAACTAAAATGGAATGACAATTTGTCATTGCTCACATAGCTTAGAATAAAATGCAACTTGAAACTATGCTTCATATCCAACTTTGGTCAACATCTCTAATTTTTGGTAATACAAAATAAAATCAACTTCTAATCAATGCTGTTAAATGGCAGGAGGAGTGCCATATGCCATAATATGGCGGAATCTTTGCTTTCTGCCATTGTAAGATAATCCTGAATGACGGCTTTGCTTATATCCTATTCACTCACAAAAACTAAAGGTTAAATTCTACGTTTAATTTGGTATTTCATATTTTAAAATTTTCAATTTAGTCTTTATTTTATATTCCGTGGTTATTATAAACATTAGAAAAAATTGCAAGTTTCCACTTTAAGGGTTTAAAACCGCCTATAATTATTTTACCTTTTAACAAGTATTAACAACTTTCTGGTGGTTTTAAGCTGCCTGAAATTACTATAAACACATTACCAATAACCCTTTTCAACTTTCCCTCTTCTCTGTCTGTTCTCTGCATTCTTTCTGACACCAACAAACGTAGAGGGATAAATCATTTTTGACACCACTCTTGAAAATATACATTCACCTTTCATGTGCTTTATTATATTTTAATAAAATATTTTTTGAGTTGTAGGGTAAATGTAAGAAAAAAAAAACGAGGAGTGTCAACTCATGATTACTCAACTCAGAGAAGATGGCCTCCATTGCTGCTCCACAAAGATCCCTTCAAACCCCTTCTTCTCCCTTCCCTGGTCAATGCTCAAAACACATGTAACCTTTGCTACTTTAAATATAAGAAAACTGTTTAGTTATTTTAGCTTCCCATTTTTTTGGCGGTTTAAAACCTCCAATACTTATTTTAGCTTTATACATGTATAAACAATTTTTTGATGGTTTTAAATAAACTGCAATTGCTATAAACACATTATAGATAACCCTTTTAAACTTCTCCTACTTTCCCTTTTATGTATCCATTCTCTTCCTTCTTTCTCTGACACCAACAAACATCCTCTGACACCACAAACATAGACAAGATGGCCTCCGTAGCTGCTCCAACAAGATCACTCTTCTCACCAATGCTCCAGAAAAGAACATGCATCCTCCGACAATATATCCACCTTGGCAACCTATATGAACTCATTGTGTTTCCATGGTTCTACCTCTGCACAATCTTAGCGATGGACAGCACCACAATGTGTGTGGGTAACCCTTTTGAGAAATCCTTTAAAAGGCCTAACTTGAAGTCCAGTCCCGGGATAGGAACACATTGGATATCTCCAATACCATCAAACAAATTTTGGGACAGTCAAAATCCAAACTTGGTGATTTAGCTTGTGACTAACTATAAGTACATAAACCACAAGAAATTGTAAGGCCAAGACTTGGCACTTTCTAGGTAACACAGTTAAGATTTGGCCAATCTCAATGTCACATATATTCCAGACTTTCACCTTACCAGAAAGAATTACTAAAACTCATCAACTACGAGTCAGGTGAGATTAATTGAGATCTTGGTAGTTTTAGATCATATAATAATTTCTCACTAAGCACAACACAGGGTAATGCTTAACATATGACACAAATCACCACGGTGATAAATGATTGAAATAGAAAAATCAAAATTTGAACACGGGTAGAAAACACTATTTGAATTAATAACATTCAGATGTATATTTTAAAACCATGATATATCTCCACTAATAGAATTATACACTCCTAACCTTGACTTTGTCGCCATCCTGATCCCAACTGAACGAGGCTAGTGTGGAATAGGTGAGTGCAGGTGAAGGTGCCACTTTAGCTCCGGTTGAAATCGGTGTAGGAATCTGCGGAGCAGGCGGAGCATGTGCCTCCAATGAAATCTGCAAATCACCTCATAAATTTTCAGAAGGAATTAGAAACAATGAACAAAAAGTGCTAAAACGAGGAAATTTGCAATGTATGTCTAAATTGAGAACCTTTTCAAGGTTGCTAATTTCGGAGGAGAGTAAGGAGAGGGTTCGAGGTCTTTTGGCGATGCTGTGGAGGTGGCGAAGTTCCTCCAAATCCAATGTCAAGTCTTGCGCCATTGCTTCTCTGTGTTGGAATTGAAGTTGCAAATTCAGAGAACTAATCTTAGGAGTTTGTTTTTTTTTATAGTGGGTTTTGGAAAATACTAGAATAGACAACTGAAATTTCTGAATTAGGGCAATTTTGGATTGTCCTTAATTCTTTATTAGGATTTATTGCGGAAGATTCTAGAGAGATAGAGGATGCTGCGACCAGGTTTTAGTATTACAAAATGATGGGCCTCATTTCCCATTGGGCTTGGATCATAGTCTTGAAATTCTAAAGGCAATTTCTACTGCACAATATATTTTTGGCAATTTCTTCCTCCACCATATCAGTTTTAACTGCACCCTATTATTTTTCTAATTTTCCAAAATTACCCTTATTCTGGATTTAAAAGTCCGGAATAGTAAATATAATTCAAAATAAAAAAATACATTATAGATAAAAAAAATCCATAACAAAATTGAAAATGCATTTTGGATAAAAATTTCTGAAATTTCAAAATGTGTTTTGAATATCTAAATCCAGAATATTTCCGTATAAAAGGTTATGGAAGTAATTTTTAGTTGAAGCCTTCTCTTTTAAGGTTTTTCATCATTTTGGAAGGGCATTTTTGTCATTTTCAATAACAGATTGGATGCATGTTGAAATTCATATGGTGCAGGGAGCATTTGCCTATATTTTTTACATCCACCCAACATAACTTTTTAAATCCCACTTTGTCTTTGTCTTGTTTGTTTTGAAAAAAACTGCAGAGGAATATTTGATATACATTTTTAATGGAGAAAGTGTTGGTGTAGTAGTAGCTATAGTGGTGGAGGGAAGCTTTCACTCTTAGTTGTGGTGCAGATTATTCTAAAGTAAGAAACCAGCCACCATGTTCGTTCTTCGTTTTTTTTTTTAGTTGACATCCCGATATTGGAAGGTCTGCATGTATGGTTACGAATGCAATAATCTGGAAGTCAATGTCATGGCCTCCGGATATAGATATTCGGAAGGTGATTTTTATTTTCCATTTAAGCCTTTCGAATGGACATATCCAGAAGTGAGTTATGTGTTTTGGATATCCATATCCAGAATTTTTTTTTGAGTTCTGAATATCCATATTTAGAAGTTGGTTCTGAGTTCTAGATTTTTGGATTTCCATATCTAAAATGGTTTGAGTAAGCTTACGAAGTTCTGCACTATGTATTAAATCTCGCAATGACAACTCTTCTCCTCCTCTGTCAACGGCAACTCCTTCTCTCTTCGCAAGCCTTCTCTCCTCCGTCGTGTCTTAGGAACTCACTGAATGTTGGGTGCATAAGGATTGGTTTAGGGAATGCATTGGTGTAGTGGGAACCTAGCTTTTATTTCATTAAGGGTATAAAAGACATTTCACATAGTTCATTAAGGATACAAAGATATTTCACATAATGTTGTTGGGTGTAGGTTAAAAATGATATGGTGCAGAGAGAATCTGCCAAATTTTAACTATTATCATTTCATATTTAGAACAAAAGCTATTTACAAATGCATTATCTACACTTAATAGGGAAAACATAAAATTTGCACCTGCTACTTTGTATACAATGATAAAAAGGTGGAAAAAACTTTCTTTTCATGTTAGTTAAAACTTTGTTAATGAATTTTTTGTTGAACAGTTCTTAAATATAACAATAGTCTACATCTATGTTCTTGGACCTTTCATGGAGACAGGAATGGTGGACAACCATAAAGCTTAGATGTTGTAAGAGGTATTGTAAATCACCTAGCACCTTCAATTTGATCAAGTTTTGTAAGAGGTCTATAGTTTCCGTGTTCTCGTCAAACTGGAGGTCGAAAGCTTGGAAGTGATCTCCAAGACGAATCTTTTGTAACTGCGGCTTTTCAATGCTTAGAGGTCACAATAAGATAAGGGGAGTTCCACATGTTAACAATACTCTAACGATCAAGTTAGTGAAAGCATAAAATATCAATGTAGTATGTATTTCATAGAATAATACTTCTCCTTTCTTTTTGGGGTTGTCCTCTATTTAAATTGAGTTTTTCATCAGAATAATATCACAACGTATTTCAATAATAACAATCACATCTTTTATCTTCAGAATAATATTACAATAGATTTAAATAATAACAATCATATCTTTTATTTTATCTTCAGAATAATATCACCAGATTAAATAATAACAATCATATATTTTATCTTCATAATAACAATCATATATTTTATCTTCATGCATCAATTTATGAGTTTATAAGGAATAAAAAGTGTTCCTGCTAGGGAGATGGGACTTAAAGAACTATTGATTGGCTTTGTCTTCTTCCCTTGTATCGGTCATTCAATCCACACTTCAGCTTACTCCTTCAGTCTTCGTACTATTCTTTTAGGTCTCGATCGCCTAGTCGCCCAGTCTCCGGGGAGAATGCCTAATAAGGGGTACCTACTGAAGGCACTCCGACGCTCAAGTCAACAAAGGGCGTTCAACACTTGGTTATCAGAGAACAGTAATTAATGACATACCTTCTTCTTGGAATGTGCACTATTTATATTATTTTAATGGGCTTACCTTGTTGGCTGAATTAGTGAAGTGGACCTTGCTTAGAGGTGTATTATCAAGCTCTTAATGGTGGTTTAGCTTTACTGACCTTAATTGAGCGTTAATGAACCGAGGGTGTCGATCGTCCTGTTCGGACGTGCATAATTCGGTCGGCCCATCGCATGAGCTGAGGTATGGAGTTGGTCGTTCGGCCTAAACCAGTACAAAAAAATCTGAATAAAAAATCTTTATCAATCATTATTTCATTAGTTTTTTCCTATCTCCATGTAACTAAAAGACATAGAATCTCTTATATCTTGCCAAAACGTAACAACCATTTTCCCGATTACCTCACATCGGTTTATATCTGATTAATATCATATTGGTCATATTACTGATATAACCGGGACAGTACACAACCTCCTAGCCTTGAGCCGAGCGAGTGAGGCGATGAGGCTATAGTCAATGTTCACATGAAAAAACCCTTTGCAATGGAAGCAATTTTGCATGTGGCTCAAGGCAAGATGTGGGTTTGTCAATTATTAATGCGGTCTGATCGTAGTCGTCAACCAAGTTGTTTATTATGCTTATGCCAAGCTTTCATCAAACTTTCATTAAGTTTTTACTCCCTTCAAAGGGATTCCATTCAAATGGTTGGGTGGAGCTTAATTGATATCTTGTTAAATAAACTTGACCTAAAACATTAATCAAATAGATCCATTGTGAATTATCAGAGTAAATTTGTTATAGAAGTTATTGCCCATATATTGGTTGGCTGAAGTAGTCTGACTGTGGTTATCGTCATCCAAGAATATCTGACTGTGGAAGTTGTTAGTCAAGTTGGTCTGATCATAGGATTCAGTCAAATTCACTCATAGAAGTCGTCGACCAAATTGGTCCGATCATAGGATTTGGCTAAGTTGGTCCACTAACTGTGACAACCGAGTTGGTTCGATCTTAGGATTCAGCCAAGTCGGTCTGTTTGTAGAAACTGTTGACGGCCGAGTTGGTTCGATCTTAGGATTCGACCAAGTCAGTTCATTTGTACAAACTGTGACCGTCGAGTTGATTCGATCTTAGGATTCAACCAAGTTGGTCTGTTTGTAGAAATTGTTGACGACCGAGTTGATCCGATCTTAAAATTCGGCCAAGTCGGTCTGTTTGTAGAAACCCTGACGACTGAGTTGGTTCGATCTTAGGATTTGGCCAAATCGATCTGTTTGTAGAAATCGTGACGGTCGAGTTGGTCCGATCATAAGATTCAACGAAGTGGGTCTGTTTGTAGAAACCGTTGACAATCGAGTTGGTCCGATCTTAAGATTCAATCAAGTCGGGTGGGTTGTAGAAACTGTTGAGGGTCGTTGGTCCGATCTTATAAAATAACTGAACATAAACTTCTAACTGAGAATTTTTAGTCGATATGCTTCGTTGCCCAACACTCAAAGCCAGGTCCTCTCAGAGAAGCAGAGAAGCAGAGAAGCAGTAACCACTAGACCATACAAGTTCTTTGGTCATATTGCGATTTTTATTATACTTATTATTATTAATATAATTTATACTTATTATTATTAATATAATTTATACTTATTATTATTAATATAATTTATACTTATTATTATTAATATAATTAATAATAATAATAATAAAAATAAAAATTATATTAATAAAAATTATTATAAAAAATATATTAATAATAATTATAATAATTATATTAATAATAATAATAAAAACTATATTAATAATAATAAAAAATTATATTAATAATAATAATAATATAAATCATATTAATAATAATAATATAAATTATATT
>Ga0123342_1008786_pt1 | contig 12499 bp, 4 predicted proteins | sample Turbeawhitnodule_FD_89960 | JGI IMG/M metagenome (GOLD analysis project Ga0123342, IMG submission 89960) | Root nodule microbial communities of legume samples collected from Mexico - Turtle bean Mexico white nodule | ecosystem: Host-associated > Plants > Roots > Nodule | place: Mexico: Nepantla... | reverse complement strand
CGGGAAGTTCCTGTTGTATCCTGGGGGACTTGCGGAATACACCGCGGATAAGTCCTTACGGACAGTGATTACTCACGCCTCGGGAAACCTTTTTGTTCGTTTTAAAGCCTATATTACTACAATAACAACCCTCCAACCAGGAGGACGACTCCGGGTCTACTGGAAAAGATAAAACACTCGCCTCCTCCTGAGAGCCACTCACTCTTACTCCTGGGTCGACCAGAGAAACGTCACCTAGGACCTCCTGCAAAACGCCACCCGACACCACTTGAGCAAAAGACAACTGCTGCTTCTCCTTCCCCTTCGGGATCCATACATCCCTACTAGCTGCCACTCTCGTCTTTCCCCGCCTTGGAACTTCACCCCTTCGAAACTTAGGTAAGTTCACCTGCATCTTCCACATACCAATCGAAATTGCGTTCAATCTTCTTTCCAAAGACCGAACGTCGGTCACTCCATGGAATCTTACAAAGCCGAACCTCCGCTTCCTGGCATTGAGTTTTCTAGAGATGAAAACATCCAGGACTCTTCCCCACCTTTGAAAAACTCTTCATAAATCGCGCTCTGGTCAGGAAAATTGGTGAAGAAGAACGATGTATCTGCCATCCTCACAACTCACCCTCGCCGGAAAAAGCCATCAACCTCACCGTGTTTTCCTCCACTCTGTTACTCTTTTTTATCCACAACAATTTTATTTCCCCATTTAATACTTTTGTTTTTATTTTCCTATTTAACACTTTTTTGTTTTTATTTTTCTATCTAACACCATTTCAAAAGTATATAAAAAAATTAATAAATATAAAAAAATTGATAATTTTAATTTTACATGGCTGAAAGTATCTAACACCATTTCAACTGGCTGAAATCTGAAAAACTGGCTGAAACAAGGTTTGCACTAAAGCATCAGAAACTGAAAAAGCTGCTGGAATTAACTGATAATGTATATTCTGACTTGGTTAAGGTGTTTTACACAAATCTAACTCTGGATGAAAAAAATATTGTATCCTATGTGAAAGGGATCAAAATGAAGGTCACCAGTGAAGTCTAGAATTCAGTGGCTGGAATCAAATATTCTGGTCTAAAGGTTGGAAAAGGGAACACTAGTGGGATTCAGGACTTCAACAAACTCCAATATTACAAAAGCTGTATGAGGAACCCTGCCCAGAGTATAAGCAGATTCCATGCAGACATGAACCATCTGCTGATCATGCTGGAAGTCAGAGGATGAGTTCTCCATCTGTCGAAATCAGAGGAGATTCACCAGCCCCACAATCAATGCATGAAGAAGCTGTTGAAACTCATCAAAATGCCATTGTTGCCTATCAAGCCCCAGAATACAGAGGAGAACCTTTATCCATGTTTGAAAGGCAAGTTCTGTATCGTCTTGATGCCATGACAGCAGAACAGAGGACCTACTTTGAGACCACTCAAGCAAGGTTTCAGCATCTGGATGATCAAATTGAAGGAGTTCAGTTGCAGCTGGCAGAGTTATACTACAAAGATTAGGAGTACCTTGCTTTCCATGCTTTCTTTTCATCAGTTTATATTTCTGCAATGTTGACCAATTTGTATTTGTTTCTGGACTGGTTATGTTCTCTTTTTGGTTTTATCTTTCTCTATGCTTAAATGTTGTTTGATGATTCCAAAGGGGGAGAAAAATAGCTCACCATGCTAGGTGGAGCTAGGTAAAACAGGAAGTTACATTCTGCACCTTAAAACTGATTCACATGTTAATGCATTGTTTCAACTTTTCAAGTTTGATATTTGGTGCAGTACAGGTTCTTAAAACAACAAAGCTATGAGGTTTTGTCTCCATCAAACAGGGGGAGATTGTTGAAGATGGTTGTTGTCCCTTCAAGACATGTGTTTGATGAAGCCATTTGTGTAAATTTCATTTGTATTTACATTTGCTTTAAGAATGTCTTAGGTATAGTTTAGAGGTTGTTTAGAGTAGACTTTTTGCTAGGTAACTCACCTTTTAACCCCTGACCATGTGATAAAAGCAAGCACATGTTTTCTGAAACTATTTTTCACATGTTTTGCAAAAATATCCTTACTGCATAAAAAATGAATTTGTTCTTTTCTAAATGAATAGATTCTTTTCTTAAGCTGATGCTTTGATTAAGTGTTTTTGAAAATCATGGTTTGTGCATCAAGTATTTTAACTAAATCTTCAATCTATCAAAACGATTGTGTTTTACTTGTTAAGAAGTTTTTGTTATCGTTTTGAAAATAAATCTGTTCATCTGTAAATAAATGGATTCTTTTTAGTCTGGTGCCAAGTTTACCTTAAAAGGCTTTTTACGTTTTATCCTTGCACCAGTGTGTTTGACTAAGTCTCCTTCACATAACATATTCTCTAACTGCTTTTGAAAATAAATCTGTTCATTTTATTTTCAATTTGTTCTTTTTATAACAGCTTTAACTGTTTTTTGAAAATCTGTTATAAGTTGTTTTTCTATAAAAGGAGAGCTTGTTTCTGCGTTTAAAGGTTGATCATACAATTGAGAAAACAAGTTTACAACAGAGAAATAAGCATTTTTAGAGGATTAGCATGTGTTCTTGAAAGATTTTCCAAATCACAAAGTGTGCTTGTTCTTGGTTGGTTCTAAAGCTTGGTGAGAGGTGTTGTCACTGTGTGAGCAATCTGTTCTACTAGTTTAAGGCAGATTTCTGCATCCTCTATTAGGTGTATTCGTTTCACATTTCAATTTCTTGTAAAGTGTAGTCGTAAACTCTTCTTGATAGTGTTTCTTGAAGAGTGTGTGTGCTGGAATAGTGTTTTTAGCAAGTGTGCCCAGTTTCTTGTAGGGTTCAAGAACAGTGATTGTGTAAGTGTGTTTGGTACGTTTGTTTAGTGGATTTCACCTTGGATTAGGTGAGACTGGACGTAGCTCATTTGAGTGAACCAGTATAACTGTTGTGTGTTCATTTCTCTTCATCCCTGCACTCGGTTTCTTGCTTATCTGTTAATTTGTCTAAAATTGAATCTATTCAATTAAAAATAAATTTGTTCTTTCTCGGCTTGTTCATTCTGTTCTTATTTTCTGGAAAATCAGTTTGGCTCTGGTAAGAAGGTATATGAACTGTTAATTACAACTGGAACAGTTTGATTGTGAAAGGTTACCCAATTGGTTGTCAAGCTAATAATTGAACCTCTATCACTTGCTTAATAAATTGGAGGTCACTGTTTTGTTTTACATAATATTCTTTTTAAAGCAGTGTGTGTATAGCTTGCAAATCAATCTGCATAATTTCAAGAATTACTTGACTGGTATAAACGCTTCAATACATAAACAGTGTAAAAATAAATTTGTTCATAACTAAATAAATCGATTTATTTTTTGTGTACTGTGATAAAACTTGTATTTGTGCGAAAGTTTTAAAAGGTCAATTCACCTCCCTCTTGAACTTTGACATTATTAAACCCAACAAGAAGGGTTGTTACAATGAAGTAACCTAAAAGTAGTCTATAAAAGGGACTTGAGATCCCTAGTAAATGTACATTGTTTCTAAGACTGAAACTACTTGCTTATTTACTCATTGTTTCTTAGCCCAGTACTGACTTGATCGTCAGAGTGCAATCAACAGGTAGGGCCCCCTCTGTTTCAAATGGAGCCGCGTTCCAACATCCCAGGAAAAGAGCAAAATCTAGCAAAAGCAGACGGAGTTACAACCTGTTCCCAGAGTCAAGCGGCAACTGGCGATAACACTTTATATGAGAGTAGAAATGTTAAATGCATGATTTGGTATGTACAAACAAGTTTTACATAAACATAGTCTTAATATTTACATGTTAGTTATGTCAAGAGAAAATTAAATTTGAATCCAAATTACTTTTACCCGTCAATTCTATATTTTTTTTGGTCGGTACCTACATAAAATTGTTTCCATGACACCATTTGTTTTAATAGAAAAGTCCTTCACTTTAGCGCATAATAATATCTGATTACCCATTTTTAGTCTTTGCTGAAAAAAAAACAAAAAAACCATTGTTAGTGCATTGAACATGTAGAAAGAAGAGAAAAAGAAGAATGTGGTTTGGATTTGGTTCTACTGTATAAACATAGTGGTCACAAATAATAAATAGCTACCATAATTATTTTAGAAAATTAACAACTACCCCTCGTATTTTGTCCAAGCCCTTGGTACAATGCATGATATGCGGAACTGTTTCCATTTATACTCCAATCCCATTATTCAATCCTTAACACTAGATTTTTGCTTAATGAAGTTCATGCATAATTTTTTAAATTATATTCAAATAAGTTAAATTTACCTTTCAAAATAATTAAAAGGAAAATGTTGGTTGAACAACCAGTGATGTAGGTGCTCCAGTATACAACTGTCTAGGTGGTCAAAAAAGTAATATTTAATTGTTGATGTGGGGCCCACGAAACATTCTGAAAAGGTTTAATCTTTGGTACAATTGTGAAATTAGGGTTAGGGGAAATTGGGATTTACATTTACCTGTACTGTTCCCTCCTTCACTTTCTTCTTCTTTTGGTCCCTTGGTTCCGTGCTCTTGTCTTTGAGTTCTCCAATGTCTTGTTATTGTCGCTGAGTTAATGCCTTGGTGTTCTCCTCAAGTTCCAGTGTCGTTGTCGTCGATCGGTGTTTGCAAGGGGGACCTCTCCATCTCTTTTCACGGTGATTAGGTGATAAAGGTAATACATTTTTTATTCAATGGATTATGAAGTGGAACATTGATGTTGTGTGATTTTCATGATGTTGTGTGATTTTGATGTTGTTTTAGACCGTTGACTAGGATTGTCATGTTGTAGAAATTCCTTGTGAAGAGTTGGTGACAAATTATAGAAAAAGGGTAAAGTAAGGTTTGTCAGTGCAGGAGAAAAAGGAATTAGACCATAAGAATATTGTCTTGTTACTGTTACAACAGTTGTTAGAGTGACAGTAACATGTATTGTGGACCTTTAAAGTATGGTTTGATGATTCAATTTTTGTTCGAGTTTCGTGTTGAAGGAAGTTTGAACCTTTTCTCCCATGAATGTTGAACTGTTGGTATTGTTGTTATTTCACCCAATGTTTACACTTAAATTTAAATTTATACATGAAACCACCAAAAAATGAAGAGAAAAAGAAAGATTGGTCCATTACTAGGAAGAGGATAAAGTAAGGTTTGTCAGTGCAGGAGAAAAATGAATTAGACCATAAGAATATTGTCTTGTTACTGTTACAACAATTGTTAGAGTGACAATAACATGTATTGTGGACCTATAAAGTATGGTTTGATCATTCAATTTTTGTTCGAGTTTCTTGTTGAAGGAAGTTTGAACCTTTTCTCCTATGAATGTTGAACTGTTGGTATTGTTGTTATTTCACCTAATGTTTACACTTAAATTTATATTTATACATGAAAGCACCACAAAATGAAGAGAAAAAGAAAGATTGGTCCATTACTAGGAATAGGGTAAAGTAAGGTTTGTTAGTGCATGAGAAAAATGAATTAGACCATAAGACTATTGTCTTGTTACTGTTACAGAAGTTGTTAGAGTGACAATAACATGTATTGTGGACCTTTAAAGTATGGTTTGATGATTCAATTTTAGTTTGAGTTTCTTGTTGAAGGAAGTTTGAACCTTTTCTCCCATGAATGTTGAACTGCTGGTATTGTTGTATTTCACCCAATGTTTACACTTAAATTTGAATTTATACATGAAACCACCACAAAATGAAGAGAGAAAGAAAGATTGGTCCATTACTAGACACACTAATATAAAATTGATATATGTTTTTCAAACTGATAAAGGTAGAGCATATAAATGTATGCTCTAATCGTTGAACAAACAAGTTTGGTAATTGTTGGTAATATTTGGTAATTATTAAGACAAATGAGTTTTCCAATCGTTTGCTAAGACATTTTAGGATTTCATTTTGTCTAAGATTACTTTGCTAACTTTTGATTTGGACCAATGGGGTTATCAATGAGCTTACAATCCATTAAGCTTGTTTTTTGTAGGATATCAAAGGCATACGTTCTCAATGTTTTCCTTGGATTGAGCAACCTCTATTCCGATGAAGTATTTTAGATAACAACCACCTTCTTCCTAGGTGGAAAAGTAACCACAAAATTAAGTCAACAGAGACAGTGGTAGTATGTCAAGAAAAATTTTTCTACAAATGTCACGTGACTGTTCCGGTTGGTTGGGGTGGGGCATGAGGTAGGGAGAAAGTGGGCCAAATCAGGTTTTTAGAAGCCATGAGTATATGACAGTGTCAAGTAAGCAAAAAATTCACTCAACTCAGGGACTGCTAGTATGTGGTTAGCCTAGTAGGAATATATGGTGACCCACATTACATTACCTGCACAAATATAGGGAAATTTTTTATTGAAATCTCAAGTGAGTGTTCGTATTGGTGTGGGAGGGGCATGATGTCGGGAGAAAGTGGGTTAAATCAGGTTATCAAAGCCCATGAGTGTAGGACAGTGCCAAGTAAGCACAAAATTGACTCAAGTTAGAGGGTGGCAGCATGTGGTGACCGACGTTACACTTCGTGCACAGACCCAGTGAAATTTTTTTGGAAATCTGAAGTCCGTGTTGGTGTTGGTTGGCGGGGGGCATGATGTGGGCAGAAAGTGCGTTAGATCAGCTTTTTAGAGTCCATGAGTGTAGGGCAGTGTCCAATGATCACAAATTCACTCAACTTAGAGGATTGTTGTATGTGGTGACCCTAGTAGGAATATGTGGTGACCACATTAGACTTCCTGCACAGTCCTTGTGCAAACTTATTCTGGAAATGTGAAGTGCGTGTTGGTGTTGGTTGGGGTGGGCATGATGTGGGCAGAAAGTGTGTTAGATCAGGTTTTTAGAGTCCATGAGTGTAGGGTAGTCCAGTGATCACAAATTCACTCAACTTAGAGGATTGCAGTATGTGGTGACCTAAGTAGGAACATCTGGTGACCCACATTAGACTTGCACAAACCCAGGGAAACTTTGTTTGGAAATGTCAAGTGAGTGTTCGTTTTGGTTAGGGAGGGGCATGAGGTGGGGAGAAACTGGGTTAAATTAGTTCTTTAGAGGCCATTAGTGTAAGACAGTGTTAAGTAACAATGAAATTCACTTAACTTAGAGAATAACATCAAATGGTGATCCTAGTAGGAATATGTGGTGACCCACATTACACTTCGTGCACAGACCCAAGGAAACTTTTCTGAAAATGTGAAGTGAGTGTTCCTCTTGAGTGGGGATGGGCATGAGATGGGGAGAAACTGAATTAAATCAGGTGTTCTTGCACACACATTTTCAAAATACGTTTTCTCTTAATTTGTTTATTTTCTTTTGGATGAATTGGTTGATATATTTTGTTTTGGACAATTTTGAAAAGTTTGATCATGAAGGAAGGAAAATGAAGGTTTGACTTATTACTACTAGGTTGTTAGCCGATAGTTAGTTTTGAAATTGTGAAATTATATTGAATTTAAACATTTTCCTTGCATGTTTATTTTGTAGATTCGAGTAAGACACAGAGTGCAACTTAAACATATTGTTAACATCAATAGAAATTTAACGTCATTGCAGCGGCAAAGAATAGAGGTAACCCCCTTTAAGTGGATGTTCCACTTAGAACAAGATTTGACATATCAAGTCCCATTCTTCACGAATTCATTAGTAGGTGGAGTGTTGATGATAATTGTTTTAGGAGCAGACAACATTCAGTACCTTTTAAGGTTGTTGATGTTGATGAATTCTGTCGATTGTACATACTTCTTTTATTATATGTTTTCTTTTTGCCTAGGACTTCTAAAACTTTTTCTTCATTTCCTTTTAAGGTTTTAGATAATTTAGATGCATTGGATGGATACAATTGGGGCAGTGCAGTGTATGAATTAATAGTTTCTAATTTAACATGGTCACCTGAGGTATATAACAACCAAAAGAATGCCCGTGAAATTTATTTGGCTGGTTGCGTTCTTGTTCTGCAGGTTAGTGGTAATTATGAGAAATAATTATATACTTGAACTTTATTACATTTTTTTAGTTTTAAATGACTAACATTAATATTTTGGCACCAACTTTGGGTTGTTCAACATGTTGGCATTGGCAACCTTGTAGAATCCCATACAAGTTTGTGGAGTGAATAGTCCCCCCATAAAAGTAGTCAAACAAAAAATTCCTATACAACCAAACAGGTTAGTATTGAAATGAAAAATTTTCTTATTTTCATGCATATGAATATGTAATTTATTTTGATGTGCTTTCCTTTATGTAGTTATGATTGTGGAGTTTTGGTTTTGAAATATATTAAGGTGTGGAATGGTATGGTTGACTATGAGGGGAAGTCCTTGCCTGAATACAACAACATACGTATTTGTTCCCTTCACTATTAGAGTAAGTTATAAGTTTTATTCTGCATTGAAAATTGATTTTCACAATTTTTTTCAGGACGACCTTCAAGCATTCTGTCAGGAAATGGTTTGCAATTGGGTCATCGATGCACGTAATGCAGAATGAGAAAATGTGTTGATGGAGTTCAACTTTCGTGGTAGTTTAGAATGGTGGTGGTTGAGAGTGCGTTGGATGTAAATCTTCATGTTGTGCAATTGTGTAGTTATTCGTTAGATGTTTTAATGGATCCTAGGAGCATTCATAATTGTAGAAACATAATGGCTTACATAGACTTCCATTGAGTTGAACAATGTCCCAACTTTTTAATGCGAGAATTGAAGACCAAGATTGTTCTACCATATGATGCAGCAAAACTTCTAATTACACTTAATATTACTTTCCATCATTTCTGATTATAATGACAAGTTTTTCCAGAAATGCTTTTATTCGTATTGAAACCCAAATGGTCCATTAGCAGGTGCCACATACTGTGGAAGGTAAATTTAACGGTCGTCCGTGGTTAAGTATGACTTCATTCTTAGTTCGTTGGACTCAGTCAAAAAAAGGTTATAAATATTTACATTTCTCCATTTTGCTACACTAAAATAAGTCTTTGGGTAAGAGATATACAACTAGGATCCAAGAGAGGAAGACAAAAGTTCATCATACTATGCCTAAGCAACATTCCATTAAAAAGCTGTACTCAATGTTTCTAAAAAATTCATTATACAATTTTAAAATAGCAAACAAAACAAAATTGTCGTCAAGTGGTAGGGAAGAAGTGGTTATCCATGAAGGAAAATGTGGTGACCTGTGACAAAGTTTTTGCACCCATAGTACATTTTCCTAGTTTGACCCACATAAAAAGGTGGATTCTATGGGCAGGGCGGTGCATGACCATCCTGTTCGTGTGAAGTGAGTGAGGAGGGGGCCACCTATAGTCAATAAATTTTGAAATTTAACCATCATTCAATTGAAGAGTGCCTTTCAATTGTTTTTAGTCTCATATGTCCGACCAGGAACGCATAATAGCTTTAATGTTTCCCTGTCACTGAACGAAGTAAAGTTAGATCAATCAAATATTTGTAGTGCAACCTAAAGTGGACCTGTTCAGCACTAGATCCTTTTGGCTAAATCCAATTCTTTTTGTGCAAGCGAAAGTGGACCCGTTCGGCACTGGATCATTTCGCTCAATCTAATTTTTTTGCTGCAAGCTAAAACTGGACCCGTTCAACACTGAACCATTTTCGCTCAATCCAGCACTGGACCATTTTCGCTCAATCCAATTTTTTTGGTGCAAGCTAAAGTCGACCCCCTTCAGCATTGGACCATTTTCGCTCAAACCAATTTTTTTTTTGTGCAAGCTAAAGTGGACTTCTTCAGCACTGAACCTTTTTGGCTCAATCCAATTTTTTTAGTGTAAGCAAATGTGGACCTGTTCAACACTACCAAATGAATGGTCCATAACATAATTTATTCGCAAATTAATGGCAATTAAAAAAGATTACAACAAAGTCAATCTTTAATGAATAAACGTTGCGTGGTATTTTATGAACATGAATTACAATAAAACAAATTAATTAGAAACAAAATTTGTACAGAAATAAAACAAACAAACAAAAAAATAGTAACCGAAATATGTACTTGAAATCACAAAATAGTGGAGTTTAGTTAGATGTGATGAGAATACATGTAATTTAGATTACTTTGGTGTCTTGACAGATATTATTGAACTAAGTTACTCTGGTGGAAATAATGTTGTTTTATTTAAATGTGATTGGTGGGATGTGTATTCCAAGGGGAGGGGATACAAAGAAAACAAATATGGATTATTCTTATTAATACTAAACATAAATTGAAGACAAATGAGCCTTATGACTTAGCTAGTCAAGCTCAACAAGTGTATTATTATGTTAAAAACACCAAAGATCGTAATTAGCTAGTAGTAGTGAAAACAAAGCCTCGAGATTGGTATGATATGCCTGATGAAGCTAAAAATGAGGTGTATCAAGAAAATGAAGACATTGACTCAATTTCATTTACATCTAACACGTCAAATAATGAGCATGAGTTTTCATTGAATAGAAATGACTTAGGCCAATCCACAACTAGTGGAAATCCAGTGATGTTATGGAAGTTATTGATGATGATGATGACAATGAAGAAAGTGATAATGCAAGTATTGATGTAACAGATGATGAAGAAAACAATGTCATTGATGAAGATGGTAGTGATGATAATTGACTTTTTTTTATATCATTTTGTAAAATAAACTTTGTTATTAATTATGTTTATTCTTTTTAATGATAAATATATATATATGAGAGAGAGAGGATAATTTAGATGATTTAAATTTTATATGTTGAATTTAAATTTTAAGAGAATATGTCATTTATAAATATCATAATAAAAAATATAAATGTATAAAAGTACGAATATATGAATAAAAGTATCAATTGTAGACTGGCACAATAGAATGGAAGTAAAGTTGTTTAGGGTTTATGGTTTAGGGTTTATCGTATGTAGAAAAAAAAATGTTTTTTTTAATAATTACCAGTGATAAAATAATAATAATAATAAAAAAATTAATATTATATGATAATTATTAATTTATAAGCATTAAAAAATATTAATTATATTCTTATCTAAAGAAAAATAAATTTACCATATGATATTTTATATCAATGAATAATTATTTGTGACATGCATATTTTGACTTTTTGTTTTAAATTAAAAAATATTCACAAACAATGTACAAATAGTTATCACTCTTAATTGCATTATCATAAAATGAAAGTAATATTAATTATAAAATAATCACAAACTTAAATCTAAAATAACATAAATTTAATATTTTTTACTATTACTATAAATATATGTAATTGTAATTTTTTATTAAATATATAAAAATAAATTTATGACATATTTTAACAAACGAATAATTAATAATTTGTTATTCATAATAAATAACTGTTAATTTATAAATATTTAATAACTTATATTAATTATATTCTTAGTTTAACAAAAATAATTTTATTATATATTTTTTAATAATTATTTATGATATGTCTTTTTAATTTTTTAATATAATTATTGAATTAATTTTTTAGTTTCGTCACTTTTATAAATCATACTAAATCATACTAGTTAAAGGAAAAAAGATAATCACAAATATAAATAAATAATGATAAATTTTACATTTATGACTAAACTTTTATCACAAAAACTTATATTTGTTTCGGTTGCTCTTTTTATCACCCAACCCAACATCCCTTAACACAAGCATTGTTGGTCTTATTTCAATTTCTTAAAATTTTCCTTTTTGAGTTCAAGAGCACCTGCCGCACCTTTAAATCACAATAATACTTGAAACATTTTCTCCAAAGAAACCAAATTCTTTTGAATGGTGAGAAAGAATAATATTATAAAATTTAATTCAGTGGGATAAAATTAACGATGAATTTGAAGTACAAATTGATGGAAAACGCACGCGAAAGAAATACACACCATCATGAATCAACTGCAGACAAATAAACAACACAAGATTTAACGTGGTTCGGTCGCCAACTGCAACCTACATCCACACGGGTAACTATTAGGTTTACAATGATCTCTTTAAATAGAGATAAATAGAGATAATAAAGGAACACAATGATTAAGCCCACTCACTAAAACATGGTGTCTACTCAGCCCAACCCAATTGGTCTTGACTTCATACCCAACAATCTCCCACTTGAAGTCATGGAAAAATGTTCACCTGCGCTTCAACTGTGTACATGTACTTTTGTAATCCGTCGACAAAACTCAATGTTCCACCACTAGTTGCCACCAGCCTTCTTAATCATTTTGAAGACTTCGTTAAAACTCCCCTGAGTTTCAACACGTCAGTCACTGACCCGTAGAACAACCTGAGAACAAAAACTCTTCATATACCCGTTCTTTGTTCCTACCGACTCCCACTTACAGGAACTGCGGGATCTTGGAACAACCTGAGAACAAACACTCTCCATATTCCACAAGAAATTTTCTGGAGAAGTTTCAACCGCTGGAATACTGGTTCTCCTAACCCACTGTCGTCTAGGAACCTCAGCTGAAGCACAACCCGTGCTCCCACTGCCACAAGTACCTCTGACTGGTCTACCTGAACCTTT
>Ga0123342_1008785_pt1 | contig 12499 bp, 5 predicted proteins | sample Turbeawhitnodule_FD_89960 | JGI IMG/M metagenome (GOLD analysis project Ga0123342, IMG submission 89960) | Root nodule microbial communities of legume samples collected from Mexico - Turtle bean Mexico white nodule | ecosystem: Host-associated > Plants > Roots > Nodule | place: Mexico: Nepantla... | reverse complement strand
CTTCTGAATTGCTTCTTGCTGCCTTCTCACCAACTCAGTGTGAGTAGTAAAGTACTCAAGAGAAGCCCTGTGATTTTTATAAAGAAAAAGGAGGGGTGAAAAGTCAAACATGCATTTTTTTTTTCTTCTGCTTTTAAAGATATTGGAAGAAAGAAACCATATCAGTTCAAAACTATACCCTCTGAAGTCTTCTATTGATGTGAAATTGTGTTTTTTCATGAAATCTTTCAGCTCAAGACATAGTTTGTTCACCAGACCATAGCCATGCATCATAACACCAGTGCACACCTACAATTAGTAGATGATAATGTAAACAACTTGTAAATTGTTAGTGTGTTTAAATTAAATGCACACAAAAAGAAAACATCTATGTAGTGTGTTTGGATTAACACATTTTTTCCACTAAACAAAGAAGAGGGACCAAAGTATACAAATGCCCTATTGTGAGTGTTGGCTATTAGGCCTAAAACAGTGTTTTTTGTTGATTTTACCTGAACAGTGTTTGCCCCAAGAAGAATAAATTCAGCTGCATCTCCACCTGTCTCAACACCACCAATGGCAGAAAGTGAGTAGTTCTCACTGTCAAACTCTGACTTCATCATCTTTGCAATGCTCATCACCTTCCCAAGTGCTATGGGATGAACTGCCCTTGCGGAATATCCCCCAGGAGTTGAGTACCTAACAATAACAACAATATTTAGCAGATTATTAGGTACATGAGTGGTTGAAAAACCAAGGCAAAACCATGAATTTGTGGTAAGTGAGATTGCAAACCCCTCAACACAAGGCTCAGGACGTAATGTATTGAGATTGATTCCCATGACACTCATGATTGTATTTATGGCAGATACTCCCTCACTTCCAGAACTTAGAGCAACCCTTGCTGGCTATAAGCAAAATCATCCCCAAAATTACTAACATGGTAGTCATGAAACATGGACTGAACAATACACATTTACTAACTTAACTGAAACTGACATAAACACGGTTCACTAAGACATTTCACATGTAATTGGCCAGGGAGATTAACTTCAGAAAATAGTTTGCACAAAGTGAGAGGCTCAAAATGATTTTTTTTTTTCCAGTGCTCAAGTATGGGACATGTACAAGTCAATAAGTCAAGATTTTACAACTTCATGTGCATGGTGCATAGTGTATAGTGCATGGTGCAGTGGATCCACTCTTCCAAAAAACAAACAATTCAAAATATCAGTGGTAATCCATCAATTTGATAGCTATTCAGGTTTTCACTAGAACATTATAATATAAGAAAAGGAGAAGATGCAAAGCCAACCTGTGAAATATCAGTTATATTGGGAGTCATCTTAGCCCAAACAGGAATTGTGGCTTTAGCATTTATCCATCCACAAACCTCTTCCAGAAGAGCACAATCTTGCCCAACAGCAGCACCCATTTTGCGTTCTGGCATACCATGAGGACATGAAAAATTTATTTCGAGTGCATCCTACAACAATATCAGAGAGGTCAGCCACCAGAAATTTCAATCAAGTGTAAGAAACTCAGCCACGAAACACATCTTACAACTCCAGTTTGCTCAACACGATCGATAAGCTCCTCCCAAGCAGCCTTATTGTACTCCTCCATAATTGAACCAATGAGAATTCTGTCTGGATACTCTTCTTTTAGTTGCTTGAACTCTTTCAACATGGTTTCAAGTGGCCTATCACTGATAAGTTCTATGTTCTCCCACCCAATAATTTCTCCTTTTGCAGAGCCATTTGCACTTGCCCGTAATCGGGCATATCGAGGAGTTACATTTATAACTTTTGCTGCATCAAGTGATACCTAGCAAAAGAATAATACCAAATCTTTCAAAATAGAGTAAAAAGGGAACATTACTTAAGTGTGTTCATATTAGACAGAGGTACAGAGTTCTGTTAAGAAAAAGTGTATGGAAAATTTAACAAAAAAAGAGTAAAAACAAGTCATTGCCTTCATGAGAAATTATCTATACACAATGGAATACATATCCCAAATAGAATTAGAAATTTAAAATCCCAGTCAGGAAACTAACTCCAAATGAATAGTACAAAACATGTAAATATTAAAATAACAGCTCTATTGATCCATATCTTGAAAGAAACAACAAATTCACCACTAAAACAATTACACCAAAGTCCATAACTTTAATTATCCTTCATTATATTTTATATATATTGGATCCATGCATCCAGTATGGTTCAAATTTTCAATAGCAAGAAGCCAAGAACCAACCACTTCACATTTTTTACAGAAAGGGCAGTTCTGCCTTCTGCATATCTATTGATTCTGACAATCATGTAAGGAGATATAGCATTAAAATATTTGGCATCATGCTCATCTCAAAAAGTAATATGTAAGCATTCCATGTCCAGTTATATGGCTGATCCTTTCTGAATCTGTGAAATACAGTACCCTAGAGAGCTTATCAACTTCTTGACAGTAAATCACCATCAACTCACTATCACCTAAAAATGATAATTCTATTGGTTATGAATTAAGTTTCCTAATTCTTTTAGATAAATTTTATGGTCCAAAGGAAAAGGAATACTTCAAGAGGTAGGTATTGATTAAATTTGAAAGAGAGAAAGCAATTTCACTGGAAACTTACACTCTCTGGCAACACTAGTCAAATTAGAAAGCAATCAAAAACAAAATGCAGTATCATGGTATATATTCACATTGTGAGTTATGATGATAAACTAATTGCATTAAATCATTATATTTTACAGCACAAATCCCAAAACTATGATCAACATTATTAAAGCTTATTTCCCCCCTCTATTCAAGCTATATAAAACAATGAAAATAGATCTAAGGTCAAAAAAGATAGAGTAGAAACTTGACTGCCGTATTGATTAGATCAGTTCTATCAAATGGAAGCCAGAGAATTAACCAAAAAGACTGCATTTAGAAGATTCATGTTTCTGATTTTTTGACTGCCTGTTCATGAGTTGTTCATACAGCAACTCACCTGTAGACAGACCTGAAGTAGAAAACGTTCATATTTCAACAGCTAAAATAATAAGCTATGAAGACGGATTGTGCGGTATTTGTCATTATTCCTTCCGTACCATGAGCCAAACAAATAAGCACATATGCCGAGCTAACAGTTTATTTTAGCACCATACACACTTCCCACACGCTCTCTAGCACTGTATCAATTACACCTTTTAAACCTTTTCCTACTTTTTTCAATAAACTAATGTTATCTCCAACTACACTCTTGGGAAAGAAAGGAACCAAAACTATAACTATAAAATACACCTAAATACATAATCAACAACAATTCAAGATTCAAGAGAAATATTGATGATCTGCCAGGAAAATCAACAAGTGTCACCTTGAACAAACCATGAAGATCTATGGCCTAAAATAACTTGATGACAGGACAACCAACAGAAGCTCATAACTAATAACCAAACATGACGGCATAATCCAGCTTTTGCTGAACAACAGATCAAAAGATTGGTCTTTCAGACCACAAAACTCCAACTCTCCGGTTTCCATCCTTAATTCAAAAATTACAATTCACAAACCAAGAAACCAAACAACACTTTAAATACACAAACTAGTCTAATACAGAAAAGGTGGGCTGTGAGTAAATGAAGTAAAAAGAGCTTACAGTTTTTGCAATCACAGCACCCCAACCTTCATCAAAGGCCCTCTTCATGACAGTGTAATTGGTCCCTGGAGGACCTGACCCAATAACAAAGGGGTTGGGCATGTGCAATCCATTAACAGTGACACTAAGATCAGGCTCTGTAGCCTGAGTTTCCGAAGCAAACACCTTAAACCCAACTCTGCTCCTGGAACCACCCTGAACCTTCCCAGCCCAATTCAAGCCAAACCCAGATGACCAATTCCCAGCTCTGATCTGGGTCATGCTCAAAGATGCCATCTTAAAAGGAAAAACCAAAACTTTCTACAAAAGCTCCGGAGGAAGAAGGTGATGGAGAGGAAGAATAAAAGGTGAATCTGAAATTCTGAATCTGAGATATAATATTCTATGAGCTGGAGACAACAAAAGAGAACGTGCAATTATGAATCTCTGGTTTCGTTTGTAGCATTTGGTTTTTTGTATCGGATAAGTTTGGGAGAAACCATATTCAATATTCAATTCCTTCGTAGGATGGACTAGCATGTGAGAATGACTGTGAAAGAATATTATAAGGATTTTGACGAAAATTATGTTAACAAAACATTATATATTGCATAAATTAATAACACTGTCGTTTGGATTCATTGATTTTGTGGGGAATGAACATATACACATTCTTTCTGCATGGCAAAAAGTTACAAACTAACCAAAAGCAAAGAAGTTAAAAAAAAAAATCTGTCTTAGTTAATTTTTTTCACCTGCTACTCTTATTTTCTTTTATTTCTATCCCTCCATCACAACCGTCCTTTAATTCTACAGTATTTCTCTTCTTCTTTTATCTGCCATCTGTCTCACATCACAAAAAATAATAATTTTTATTATTATATAAAATATGACATCATAAAATATAATATAAATTCAGAAATTATTACGAATTTAAAATAATTAAAAAGAAATAAAATTTAGATGCAAGAATAAGTATAATTGAAATTAATAAATATTAAACTGATAAAATTTTAAGTGTAACTTGCTTGTTTTTTAATATTAAACACATGAAAAGATGAAAAAATACAATCTTAATAAAAAAGCAAATCACAACAGTATTTCTCTTTTTTTTCTACCATCTGTCTCACATGACAAGAGAAATGTAATAAAATATTGATATTGATTTGTTTAAGTTTTTTTTTTTTCAAAGTTTGTGTTCTCTGATCACAACACAACAAAAACTTAAACTCCAAGCAATTGCTTCTTCTTCCTGCACCCCTACGTTTTTTCTTCCTGCACTTCTACAATTTTCTAAATTCCGAAACTGACATTGACGTTTAATTTGAAAAAGGACACCATGGTTACTGGAAATCGGGATTTGGGAGTGTGCTATGGATTCGTCAATTTGGAAATGAATCATTTTTTTTGGATGAGGGGATGTTCTAGAAGCAAGTTTTGCATAAATTAATGATTTCCGAATTGCTGAATCCAGAAGCCTAATTTTGTTATGGATTGGTTGAATCCAGAAGCCTAATTTTTTTGAATTATGGATTTCTGAATCCGGAATGCATATTTCTGTTATGGATTGGTGGATCCAAAATAATTTTTTTGAATGATGAATTTCTGAATGTGAAATGCATATTTTGAATTACAAATTGGTGGATCCGAAATTTTACTAGAAGTGCCAATCTGAAAATTTTCTGGATTCCATAATCCAAAATGCAAATAATAAATATAATTCAAGTATATTTTAGGGTTTTTAAAAAATAATAGGGACAATTTGATCTTTGCATAACATTATGGGGTGCAGGAAGAAAAATGTAGGGATACAGGAAGAAACTACCCCAAAGAATTGGTTTTTTCTTCCTCTACTTCTGGATTTACTTCCTGCAATTCCATATTTTTTTTATGAAAAAATTAATTTCTCCTCAAAAGTTATATTTTTAATTTTAAAATTTGGAAGCAGATTCTCAAATTATATTTAAGTTATAGATTTTAAAAAATATTTGATAATTCATAAAATACCTTTTTGGAATTTTACCATTTGAAATATAATTTTATATTTGAAATTGTAGGATTTGAAAGAGATTTTAGAATCCATAAAATAACTTCTCAATTCCAATTATAGAGTTTGAAATCTAATTTTATATTCTTAAAATAGAGTTTGAAAAATATTTCACAATTCAGAAAATTTCTTCCAAATTTTATAATTTAAAATATAAAATAAATTCTAAACTTCACGATTTGAATTATAAAATTATATTTCAAATTCTATAAACAAGAGGGTAATTTTGAAATTAAAAATTTGTGGAAGTGCATAAAGAAACTATAGAGCTGCAGGAAGAAAACGTTCATACAATATTTCCAACACATTGGGCTCACAACGCAGAACAGTCCATGTAATGTGGGCTCTTAATTAATCTAACATTAAGGTTGTTTCCTTCTTCTCCATTTTTTTCTTACTTTTTCTGTTATAGTGTAGTGGAAAGATAATTTGATTCTAATAAAAATTAAATATTTGTATTTATAAGATAAACATTCTAGAACATATTTTAGATTTTTTTTATCAGTGGGACCGCACGACCGATATAACGCCTCGGACCCCAACTTTGGACCGACTGAATGTAATTGAGACACGCGTCCGTCGGGTCGACCGATAGCTTAAGTCCAATTATGCTCAATCAAGGTCAACAAAGCTAATCTGTGATTAGGAACTAGGTAATTCAACCATAAACACGATCCAACCCCTTAACTTGGTCCAATAAAGAAAGTCCACCATAGGTAATATAAATAACATGTATTCCAAGAAACAGGTACGTCATCTTTCTACCGTACTCTGACAATCGAACGCGGAAGCCTTTTGCTAACTTGAGCGTCAGAGTGCCTTCTGTAGGTACCATCATTCGGTGCTCAAGAGAAGACTGAGAACCGAGACTACGAAGGAAAGGTGAGGAACGGACAAAGGAGGTTGAAGAGTAGTATGATAACTGACAAGAAAGAAGATGACGAATCTTCTCAATAGTTCTCTGGACCCCTACCCTCACACAAGAACAATTTTAAAAACATTTTCTATAACGATTACTTCTATTATAAAGTAGTCTAAAAAAATTATTTCAAAATAGTTAAAAAACAATTTCAAACCTCTATCCCAGCTATATTTTTCTATAATGTTTTAAGTGTTCTTACAAATATGGAGTAGGTTTCCTTTCCTTGTGCCGTGCTGCCGAGTAGTATTTAAATTTTATATATTTCTAAAAATAATTTTTAAAAGGTATAAATATTTTTAAATGTCATTTTCACTATTATACTATAATGAAGAGGAATACGAAGAAAATATAAAGGTGCGAGAAACAATTAGCTTTGGACAGTTCCTATTAAAAAGGGACTTGAAATATCAATTGAGATCATTGGTCCTTTCTGAAAAAGCCCAAGAGATCCATGATATTGCACCTATGTTTTTACTTTTCTCACCCCTAATTTTATTTGTTTTCCACAACATCCTTATTCTACTTCTCGACTCTTTTTTCTTCCACATGTTCTTCAAACATCTTGTCACTTTCTCTTTTAGTTTCTCAATTTTCTTTTAAGATTTTACTTTGTTTCCATGTTGACAAGGTAGTGTGAAGTGTAGGGAAACCATAAAGGGTTTTGTTTTAATTTAATGTTTAGAAAGAACCTAACACATAGAATAATAATAGAATATTTTGTTATTGTATCGTGCAACATTTCATTAAAGTTGGTGTACCTAAGATAATTTAGTAAATAATTTTTACATAAATAAATGATATTCCACTATCTAGATTGGTTATGCATGCAATCCAATTTGACTGGTAAAAGTTGTTAACTCATAGTTCACACCAAATTAAACTAATTATAATTATAAAAGTTGGAATATTTCTTAAATGTTATTTTTATTTATTTATTTTTCATTGATAAAAAAAAGTCATAAAAAAATTATTTAAAAATTACTTCAATTTTGCTAAATTAATTCAGGTTTAAGAAAGAGTGAGAAGAAGACGAAGGCAATAAATAAATTCAGAAGAGAAAAAAAATATTGTACCAACCTCTTTTTTGGATTATTAGAAAGACCAAGAAAAAACAATGTTGGAGTAATTACACCTACTACTGAATAATCAACCCTAAATAAGACTAATCTTTTGATTCTACTTGTGTCAAGTTCTAACTATATGAGAAGATTTTTACGTATATATTTTTTAAATATACGCAGATTAACTCCAATTATAACAAATACGTTATAAATTATATTCTTTTAAAAAATATTTAACACCTTATAATATTTCTTTTAATTTATTTCATTAGAAACATTATTAATTAATTAAAAAATAAATAAAAAAATGTTCATGATTAAATATGTTTTTAAATTATATATTTTAAAATACAATAAAAAAATAAAAAATACATAAACCGAAGAATTCTCAATCCATTAATTCATTCCAAATATTATTAAGATTTTAAGTATCAATTATTTAAATTATAATTAAAATTTTGATAATTAATTAAATATTAATTTTAAAAGTATTTATCAATAATAGACATTAATTTAAATATTAATAATTTTTAAAATTTTTAAAATAATATATATAGTTTAATTAATATAGTAATTATTTGTTTATTGTTCTAAAAATTGTTTATATTTAATAAAAAAAATTAAACTATAATAGATTAACCCATTTTTTTTAGGAACCAATTAAGTTAAAACAAGCTAACTTATTTTATCACCATTAATAATAAAGTAAGTTTAATTTTTTTTGGTTGAGAAATTTAATTTTATATATTTGTTTTCTTTTTTTTAGAAGTTTCTATCTATCTATCTCTCTATATATTTTTCTCTCTTTTTTTTTCTCTAAATTGTTTGTGTTTTATTTTCTGTTTTGAGTATAATATTATTTTATTAGTTTTACTTTACAATTATTAAGGTGGAGCAAGATGCTGAAAACATGGAGTTTTATAATTATTTTTTTTAATTATATCTACAAGAAATATGGATTGATAAAGATGTTAAAAGTTTTTAATTGATAGTTTTATATTAATTGTCGTAACTATGATAATGAAACAGCTTTATACGTGTTTCAGTTGAATGTGAACTCATGTCATGTCCCACGAATCTGATCATTTTTCATTAAACCACTGAAAAAACATCATTTTTGTTCACAAACATGAAAGTTGTAAATTTTTTAATAATTAGAAAAAGGACAAATAAAAAAAAAAATCATAGTACCTACTTAATCATAATGAACCTTCACGACCATTTCGTTGTTGTTATAAACAATTAATAAATTGTAATTTTAATATATTTTTTTTCAATGTTATATAGTGATGAGCTTTTATTTTAAAAAAATTGCAATTGTAAGAACAATGCAGAATCTGAGTTACAACATTAGTTTAACTTCAAAGGAGAATTGAGTTACTGTACTTGAGAACCACCATACCAAATGTTACTTTTATACTTTATGATAAAATAAAAATAATACATATACTTATATTACTAATACTTTTATTAAAATATAAATAATATATATTCTTACAAGGTTGGGTACCTCATAATGACTCTTGTAACTTTCGTCTTTTTATTCTTGTAGCTCCTATATTTGGCGTCTTCGTTTGACAAGTTTTCCAAAAACGGCGAGGTGGAGTACCTGCGAAGGTGCTCTGACGCTCAAGTCAGTCCGAGTATAATATGTGGATGAACTAGAGATTAGAAGATTACCTCTGGCACAAGTCCCTTATGATATTTATAGCCTTGTGTTGGATTTTAGTTGTTATGGGTCTTCTTTTGGGCTCAGACAAATGTCCATTTATGCTTCAATCATGATTTATGGTTAAACTGCCTTAATTATGGTTAATCGCGGTTTATCATCTGCTTCCACGTTCATTCGGTCTTATCGACTATTCGGCCTTCTGATAGTACATTTGCCCCCAGGCTCGAGTGAAATTGTGAAAATGCAACGTAGAGTCTAAGAAATAAAATTTACCCTTTCCCGTATATTTCTCCTGAGTCATATATATATATATATTATATATATATATATATAAATAAGCATTTACTTATAATAAATAGTTATTTTATCATGACAAATACATACAATTAAGAATTAAAATATTTATCACTAAAGGTATCTATTGAACATATTTTTTATAATTATCTATAATGAATTAAAATGTATAATAATATTTATAATAAATATTTACTGCTTTAATATTAGTGATAAATATATACTGCATTTATGAAATATGATTACATTTAATAATTATAATACATATTTAATGAATCTAATATTTACAATAAATTTATTGTATTCGATATATAATAAAGATTTACTGTATTTAAGTTTGTATGAAATATGTATTGTATTTAATATCTCTACTAAATATTTTATGCAAATTTAATTGTTAAAATAAATATTTATTAAATTGAATAATTTCAATAAATATTTATTATGTTTAATAATTACATTAAATATTTATTATAGTAATATTTATAATAACATTTTTTCTAAAATATGAAATTGAATGAAAAGGTATAAAAAAAGTTAATAAATAAATAAATATTAGTAAATAAGTAAAAATAAATAAACAACCATAAAATGTCAAACAAGCTAGTAGTAACCATATCACATCTCTTGTCACTAGATTATGTTATATTACAACCACTTTTTTTCATCTTAAAAAAATAGCTTACAATTTGAATCAAAATCTATATTTTTTTAAGTTGATCACTGTGGCCTTTTGTATAATTGTTCTTGAGTCATCATCTGTGTAGATTGAAACTGATTTTGTTGTACTAAAAAATATTTTTATATTACTTGCTACACATAATCTCATATTTTTATTCACCAATCATACTCACTAAACTATCACTTCATTTTTTGTTATATAATTTTATCACCAGAGATAATATTTTTATATATATTTGACTTTTTAGTAGGTTACCGAATGAGGGGGAGGTGTATAAAATAAAATGAGTGAAGAGTGAGTTGAATATAATAAAAAATTAAATATATTTTTTTAGTATAATAAAAAAGGAAGCATATTTTAAAATAGAAAATTTTGTGGTAATTAAAGAATTTAAAAGGGACCAGAAATTTTGGGAATTTCTTCTACGATACTTCTTCCTATTTTAAAATTTAAACATTTTAAGTTTTTTAATCACACGTGCAATGCGCATAGGACATGATAATACGTGTTTAAAGTATTATATTTTTGGCTAGAGAAGCTTTTGGTACACTTAATTTTATTTTAATTATTGGCTATTGATGAGAGTGATCTCATACATTTATTCAATTTTAAAATTTTATAAATATATAATTTTAAATTTATATAAAAAATATTAAATTAATTTTAGAAATTAAAATAATTAATTATTATTTATTAAATTATAAATATTTTATAAAGTAAAAAAATTATTGATATGTAAAGTAGTTTTTTTATTAATAAAAATTTAAAATAATTTTTAAACTGTAACTATTAAAATTTTAGTTACTTATTACTTTGTATTTTAAATTAATTTTTATTAATTTTTTAAAAATTAATTAAAATCTAAAATATTAGTAATTAAAACTTAGATTAGTAATTTAGTTACCAATTTAAAAATTATTTTATATTTTTTTATTAATAATAAAATTATTTATATAAATTTTTAGTATCTAATTAGTATTTAATTTAATTAATATAATTTATTTTTAAATTTGATTACTATTTAAATATTTTATTGTAGTGTATTATTAATAAATGTTTTTTTTGACCGAAAACAAATAAAATTTAATTTGTTTTTATACAGACTAAAAATGACAATAAAAGGATATTTATTAAAACAACTTTATCAAAATATTTTACTCTCTTTACTCTCTCTATCGATACATTATTTTATTTTTCTGCTGCAAAAACAAACATTAATATTTATTGAAATATAAAAAAATATCTATCAGTTTAAAAAGAATAAAAAATGTAGCCATTTTAGAGTAGAGGAAGTAGATAATTTTAATTATTGTAGTGGACCTAACAATTAATTTTGGTTTAGTCGGTGATTTTTTTTATTTCTTCAGTTTTACAATATGCACACGGAATGTCCAAATAAAATGGTCACAATAATTTTATGATGAAAAAAAGTTAGTGCTTGTTTCTTAAGTTCTTACATTATTATGAATCAAGGTTTGTTTCCATAATTCCTCTATTTTTTATTCACTACCTTCTATATTTAAATTATAAGAAGTTTAAAAAGAGTTAAACTCGAATAAGTGATACAAAAAGTGAACAGTGTTAAAAAAATAATTCATTCAAACTAAATTAAACTACTATTTTTTAGTTTATAGGGAAATGTATTTCATGTATTTAGAACTTAATTTTTTCTTGTTTAAAAATTGAACTAAATAATTATCTAAATTATTTTTTTTTAAAAGAATTAAATAAATAAACTAAAATATTTGAGAGATATTCAATCTTTATCATTACAAGAAAATCATTAAATAGAAATCAAATTTAGAGAAAAAAATAATTAGTTGTTATATTATTAAATTAGAGATCATTCACCAGGTTGGGTCAAAATTAATACTGATGGGACTGCTAGGGGGTATCTGGTATTGCTACTTGTGGAGGTATTTTTCGTGGGAGTATGGGAGAATTTATTGGTGTTTTTTCAGCGTTTCTTGAAGTTCAAACTGCTTTGGTTGCTGAGTTTTATGGAGTTATACATGCTATGGAGGAAGCTCAAAAGATGGGACTTACTAATGTCTGGCTTGAATGTGATTCTGCCTTGGTTTGTGCTGCGTTTATTGCTAGGACTAATGTTCCGTGGATGCTTCAGAATCGATGGAATACTTGTCTTAATTTTTGTGGGACAATCAGGTTTAGGGTAACTCATATTTTTCGTGAAGGGAATGCGTGTGCTGATAAGTT
>Ga0123342_1008784_pt1 | contig 12500 bp, 4 predicted proteins | sample Turbeawhitnodule_FD_89960 | JGI IMG/M metagenome (GOLD analysis project Ga0123342, IMG submission 89960) | Root nodule microbial communities of legume samples collected from Mexico - Turtle bean Mexico white nodule | ecosystem: Host-associated > Plants > Roots > Nodule | place: Mexico: Nepantla... | reverse complement strand
CTATAATAATAATAATAATTATTATTATTATTACATCAAATTATTAAAATAATATTTTTATTTTAATATATAATAATATAAAATGAAATTATTAGTACAATTATCATAAATTATTATTATTAAAAATCATTAATATTATATTTATAATTATTATCATAACTATTATTATTATTATATTAAATTGTTAAGTAAATATTTTTATTTTGTTATATATTCATATAAAATAAAATTATGGCTATTATTACTATTATTATTAGCTTAACTAATATTATTACTATTAGTTATCACTGTATATTGACCGATGTCAAATTACCAATTGATAATTTCAATAGATATTTACGTCAAATTATTGATGGATATTGATTGACAATCATTGACAAATACCTATTTGTCGATAATTTTTTGTCGATAAATATATATTTTCTTGTAATGTAACACACCACTACTAGATCGTGTTTTACTCTCTTCCATCAGATGATGACATTGTTTGATTGAGCTCCTCAACAGACTAATAGTTAAACATGATTTATAGTCAATCATCACAATTATTTACCTTGACTCCAAAGCATGTTAGAGCTTATGACATCATCTTTCTTTATCCTATAAAAATATTAGTTTGTTCCAAATCCTGTTTGATCATTGGTCTTGACAATGACTTCATAAACACATCTATAGGATTATCCTTTGAGGCTATATTTTAGATTTTGACCTCCCTATATTCGACAACGTCTCTCACAAGGTGTAGTTGAACATTTATGTGTTTCATCCTCTCGTGGTAAATTTGATAATAAACTATATATGATACTTTGACTATCACAATAAATAGTCACACAATCATGCACAATACACAACTTTGCATAATGACTTGCTTTTTGATATGACTAATCATGATTCCTTGTTTCATATTTCTAAATGTTAATTTGATCTAATGCAGTTAAAAGAAATTCAAATATGACTAATCATGATTTAGTAGGTTAAATAAGTGAACTTATTTAAATTTTAAAAATAATTAACAATATATAAATAGTTATATAAAACTAGTTAAACAATCATATAATTGAGAACAAGAGAGTAATTTAAATGTCATGAGTAATGTTTTTTTTTTAAATTCAGAGAACAAGTTACAAAACCAAAATAATATACTTTCAAGTAAGGTGTGGTAAGAAGGAGACTTGTGACTCATTGTAAAATTTAATATTTTTTATCTAATTTAAACTAAAAATATTAAATAAATTATTAAATAAAAAATAATTTTTTAAAAAATAATTAGTCTTTATATTAATTAAAATATATACTATTTTCTAGACCAAATAAATTATTAATATCTAAAATATTTATTAATAATAAAAATAATTTTATATATAAATAATTTTTTTAAGTATTAAAATAGTATATAATTTAATTAATTACTTTTTTATTTTTAAAATTAGTCTTTATTTAATAATATTATTGTAATGAATAGACTGTGATTTCTTTGGTACATCTTTTTAGGTCATTTGTTTAGTGAAGAATTATAATTGATTCCGAGGAGCTCCATTGTACTGTGGTGGTGTACTACATACATGTGGGTCTACAAAATTTAACAACATGTAACCAAAGTATCAAACATATCCTTTTATATCATAGTTGTGAAGACCAGAATTTAATGTAACACATGAATCTGTTCCTTCCAAGGTTGGTAACAAAGCCTGTGTCGGTGGTACACGAAAGGTACTGCTTCTCTTTACAAACCAATCTTTGTTTTCTTCTTCTCTGCATGCATCAATATCAGTATTTTTACATAATCTATGTTAGACACAGTTTAATAAAAGAATAAAGTGTAATGTATATTAATCAGTAAAATAGTACCATTTTAAGATATCGAAAGCTTTTTTTTATCTACAATTATATATAATTTATTTTTGTTTTGAATATCTAATAAATTATTATTTTTAATTGAACATGTAGTAAATCATAAAATTTTAATTTAAGTGTTTGAAGAATGTGTTACACATATTACATGTTTATTATTATATATGTTATGTTTTTTTTAATTAGTCATTAAAATATTTTAATTAAGATTTATTTGTTGGTCCTTAACTTATTTTATATCATGATAACGTGTATGTGTTTCGTCATACAAACATATATAATCAATACATTTATAACAAGAGATTTTTAATTCATATAATGGTTTTGATGTTACAAATTGAATAATATATGTTTTAAGTTAACATACACATATATAGAAACAAGAATTGATACAAATAATAGAATAAACTTAAACAAAAATGTTTAATTTATCAAAAAATAATACTTTTTAGATAGTAAAAAAATAGTAAAGATTAGAGACTTAAAATTTATTAAAGCTTCGTAAAAATGAAGAAATTTATTTTATACAATGATATTTAGCATAAAAATTGTAAAAAAAAACGTTTACTCACACAAATAAGAGAAATAAAATAACTATCAATCACACCGCTAAATACCAACAAATTAAGACTTCCGAAATTATTGTAAAAAAAGAAATGTCCAAATATATATAGTCTTCTAAAAAGACATAAACTAATGAGATGTTCTTACAACAAACTATAAGATGGTACTTGTGGGATTTGAACAGATTCAAGTGATAAGAAAAAAAGGGACAAACAAATAAAAATCCGATTGCAATGTACAAGTAGCAAAAGTCATTCAAGGTTCAACACAAATATAATATTTATGTGTTTAATTAAAGCTATACCTAGGTTAAGATTTATTGGAAACGTTCATTTAATGGACTTGAAAAGGATTCCAATACAAAATTAACATAAACTCTCGTTCACTAAAAAAAAAAAACATAATAACTAATTTTAGAAATAAAAAAATAACTAATTATTATTTTGACTAATAAGTTAGATACTATTTTTGTAAACTAAAAAAAATTTATATTTAAGATATTTTTATTATTAATAAAAATTTATAAACTAATTTCTAAATTGATATCGAACATTAACTACAAAGATTTTAACTACTAACTATGTTGCAAGGTTATATATTCTACTAAGATTTGATAGCTCTTTCAACACTAGTGAGGAGTGTAACTAGATGGAAAACATGATCACTAATAGAAAATTTCAAAGATGTTCTTCTCATATATCACTACAAGAAAATAATTAAATAGCAAGTCATTATATTGACTAAAATTAGATATTATTTTAGAGACTAAAAGATTATTGGTATCTAAAGTGATTTATATTATTAATAAAAAAATTATAAAATGGTTTCTAAATTATCTACCAAGGTTTTAGTTTTTAATTTAGTCAAATAGTAACTAATTATTTTGGTCTATAAAATTAGTTTTTATTTAATGATTTTCTTTTAATGTATGTATAATATTTTTTTTTACTTAGGAAAATTTTCAATCACTTGAATCATTATGACTTTCTCATAGGTTTTTTTGCAAGAATCCAAACTTAATCAACAAACTTTCCCAATATTGAAACCGACACAAAGGTGTCCTAATCTTTTTGTTGTGTAGTACTTCATAAAGAGTCATACCAATGCTTACTTTGATAACTGTTATTATAAATGAATTTCACTAGTGGAAAAATCTCATCTCAAGTTATCTATCTCAACTTTGACCTAAAAACTCTCATATTTATAAGAAAAAATGTGTAGTCTTTATCAATTTATCTACTATAACCCAAACTATATCATGCTTCCTCATAACCCAAACTATATCATGCTTCCTCATGTATGTGACAAGTGGGTGGCTAAATCTATTGAGATAGCATCTCACTTCAACATAGGGATGCTCAACTGGTTTAACATGCCTCTAAGTCACTAATGCTTAATCTTAGACTTCTAACAAGTAAAGCAAAATGTTACATACTTAGCCACATCTTTTTTCATACCATGCCACCAATAAGGCTTTTTGAGATCTTGATACATCTTTGTCATACTAGGACATAAACTAAGCCTTACTCTGGTAACACTATCTACTTCAACTGACTATCTTTTGGTACACAAAACTTTTTTCCATATCTTAGAATACCATATGATCTTAAAGATAAATACTAAAGTGAATCGTCTAGCACTTAGTATTTTAGGAACTTCATCCACTTTCTTTCATCATGTTAAGCTTTTTTTTTTTTTCAAAAAACTACCTTAAGCTTTTATGACCACTAAGCACATCAAAACGGGTGTCATAAAGTTAATGTTTTCATATCTTCAGTGCGAAAAACAATTGCTAACAACTCTAATTTATGAGTTGGGTAATTTATTTTATGTACTGTCAACTAATGAAATGCTTATGCAATATACTTTTTTTATGTTGTATCAAAGCACATCTTGATCTTGATAGGAAGCATCACAAAGGACTTTACAAGGATGTCTTGTTTAACGAATAGGTGCGCTAGTTAGCCTTATATTTAGCTTAACAAAACTCTTCTCAAATAGTTCAATACCAGAAAAAAGGTGTTATTATTTAGTTTGAGGGGTTATTATTTTAGAGAAACCCTTTCATGAATCTCTTGTCTTAATTTTCTAAACCCATAAAGCTTTTAGTATTATAAATAGTGTTAAGATGTTCCCATAGAAGAACAAATGCCACCTTGGAAGGATCAACAATAATCTTGATGAGTTATCCTAAAATATGAACCTTAGATATCTAAAATTAATATACTTTGATAACTTTGCATACAATTGTTTCTCTCATAATATTTAAAACAATTCTAAGATGATTTAAATGCTCCACTAGAGGATGAGACTAACTCAAGATACATTTATGAATACCACAACAAACTTATATTAAAAAGTTTGAAATATCTTATTCATATTGTTTATAAAGATAATCGAAGCATTAGTCATACCAAAAAACATAACCACATATTCATAGTGTCCATATCTAGATTTGAAAGTTTTTTTTTCACATCTTTCAATTTTAATCAAAATTTGATGATAACTTTATCATATATCTATCTAAGCTAAGAATGTTAATCTCTCAAATACTTCATGAAAATATTCTTTATGCTTAATATATGTTGTAGTTGATTTTCTCTTCTTCCACTTTTCAAGATGATTCATAAAAGCATATACCAAAAACAAAGATATCTTGAAAAATGAGCTAAAGCTTATATGTATCAACAACTTCTTGGCGTGCACATTGTATATTATGGAGAAGACTACCTAGCGTGTATAATTCTGCACTTTATTGCATCTAATGCATTGCATGGAACACATTTACTACACGTTCAAGATGATCAATTGAAAAAAAGACTTTCAATGAACTAAAGTTGTTAAACACACAGATACCAATTTAGATACCAGTAATTCTTTTAGTCTATAAAATAGTATTTAATTTAGTCAATATAGCAATTAATTATTTTCTGTCTCTAAAATTGGTTTTTATTTAATTATTTTCTTTTGGTGTAACTTTTATTATGTCGGTGAAGATAAATTGTCTATTATTGTCTTATCTATAACATAACAACTTGAAACAATGGGGTATGATCATGAAATAATTGAAAGGTCATGGTCTTGTCTTTCTTCTTCCACTTAAAATATTTGTACTAGTCATAACTCTAATTAAAAGAAATACATATGCAAGTGAATTATATACTTTAAAATACGATTAAAAAGAGTTAAATATATCCTTGTAATAAATTTTTTGATTTCATTTGTAGGTTTATGATGCAATAAACAAAATTACACAACAATGTAGATCCTAAGTATATTGACAATTCAATGGCAATGTGGCCTACATGTAATGTCAAACAATTAGCTATATAAGTATCATAATTAAATAAGAAAATATTATTCAATACTTACCATCAATGTATTGAGCTAAATATATATCTTTTTGAGTCATTCATCCATGTGTGTGAGTATTGATGGATTTGCACCTTCGTCTTCCCAAAATTTTGGATGAATTGCAATTCAAATAAAACTTTAAAGAAGCATATACATGAGCTCCTACAAAATGTTATTCTCCAACATCATGTATCATTTCTTCTAAATGATTGTTCATTCTTCATCAAAATTTTCTATCTATGACACAATTGGCGTGTCTAATATGTCTTTGTGCCATGTATATTGTGTAACTATTGACAACACCAAAGATAAACATATCTCTCCAAGTTCTTGATGCATCTGGTGTAGATAATGCTCACATGGATAATAGTATGTTTCCTTAATAGGTTTTCCATTTTGTCATGTAATAAATTCCAAGAACCCATCAACTCTCTTTACACATTTTTAACTAAGGGGACATGCTTTCAGTCAGCTCTTAACCATAACTACACATGTTAAAAACTTTATCGTCATCAATATGTAATGTGATCATCAATTTTTTAATCGAAGGTGAAGTCCTGATTATTCAAGAAAATATTTTTGATAATTTGTTCATATATATTACGCCTGTGATCTTAAATTTGATAAAATTTTAGCAAAACTCACATTGATCTTCAAAATACACAAAATGAAAATAATAATAAATAATACACCCAATCAAGTATGCAATTCGAAAACAACACTAAAGAAAATGCTACCAAATTTAAGGTTAGACTTAATCTTTGCGTATTAACAAAACATAATTTTTTTTTCAAAATATCCAAAAGTTGTTATGGGCCTAGCATTGAAAATCAGAAAGACATATTTCAAAAGCCCCAGTAGTGAGATCAAATAAAACCACCAGAGGAAGAATTGTTAGTTATGTAGTTCGCATTACATTTTTTTTAATCTCTTTCAAGTCCTAACATTGATCCCAATCTCCACAAAAAATGTTCAGCACAATGTTTGACACCTTCTAGCTGCATGATTGATGTTCTCCAGCAAACACAATCACTGTTGAGTTATGAGACTGTAACACAATAGAACCAAGAGGGTGCTTCAGCTCCATGTAATTAGTAGTACTGAGCAGGTCCTCTTCTTCCTTTGGTTGGTTGTCCAAATGATCAACCACAGATTGTTGTGCCTCTATCCTTCATACCTACAAAGAACTACCATCACACCCCTTAACCAACTCAAGAGACACACACCAAGAGCAAGACATAAACTAGACGCATATGTCATCTAACCTATTCGTGAAAACTACATTCCAACATCACTATCTAATTCATCACAAACACATATTACATGTTTGACCAACATCTAAGCGATTTACCATAAATACGAACAAAGCATAAGACAAAGCATTTTGCAAACACACTTACCCTGTTTATATTAGTTTTAAACATTATACATACCAACTTGAGCTTGCTTAGCAAATGAAACACCCTCACTTGCTTTAATACTCCACCACATAACTTAAAGTAATTTCATATGCAGGCCTTAATTTGCTGAATGGTTCCATAATCATTGACAGAGAGCTAAGGAATCATAGTATTGCATTATCATGTCAGCCAAAAGTAAACCACACTTCAGAATTTCAATGTAGTGTTCAATCCAAACTATTGTAGTTGTAGCAAACAACAATAACCAAGACCAAGCATCACAAACAATGTTTAGTAGCCATAGAAAACCAACATGCAGTACCCTCCATGAATAGATTCTTACCTATTGTGAAAAAAACTTACAACCATGTATCTTTCACAACCCTCAACTAGTACAAGTACAGACAAATGAACAAAAAACTTCCACCATCTCACTGATTTATTAATCATTTTTTACTCCCATAAGCACTACTTGATGCAACTCATACACTAAATTGGACATAAATACCAATCTGAAAAAAGAATAATTAAAACGTGACATATTATATTTCATACACGTCCATGCTTTCAGATGTGTGATATATAAAACCTCCTCAACATCTATCCTACATCTTTGAAAACTCTAATTGCAAAAAATGTTACACATATTTAAGACATTTAAGGTAAAAAACTACAAAAAAAAAAACATGAAATAGAAACCAATTTTAAAGACAAAAAAAAATAGTTGTTATAGTAACTAAATTAGAGACCATTTTAGAAACTGAAAAAATAAATGGTTTCTAAATTAGTTTCTATTATTGTTAAATGGTTTCTAAATTGATATCTAATTAGCAACCAAGATTTTAACTACCAATTATTTAGTTTCTAAATTTGGTAGCAAAAATCTTGGTTGCTAATTATACCAATTTATAAACCATTTTATAATAATATAAACTAATTTAGAAATAAAAAAAAATTTAGTCCCTAAAATGGTCTCTAATTTAGTCACTATAACAACTAATTATTTTTTATCACTAAAAGTTAGTTTTTATTTCATGATTTTAACTTAGGCAATGCATCACTTAGAATAACCAAGATAAATATAATGCGTAATAGACACATTTTTCAGTAATGAATACTATTTTTTTTTCTAAAGTATAAAATAGGAGTTTGAGTGAGTGATGACACACATCTGAGTTCCAATGCGTGTTGATTATGATCTAGGGTTAGTTTGAGTATGGTGTGAGGTAGCAAATCCACCCTTCATGCCTGACCTGGAATTCAACGAGGCAACATAAGACAAAGGTCAAAAGGAAAGTCCAACAGATAACACACTCTTTCTTACACATTACTTTAATAATTCATACATAGTTCTAAATGAATTATTTTCTAATAATACACATATTTTTATCTCATCCTTGATCATTACTTTTAATGATAATATCTTTATAAATAATTTGTGATTACCATTCAATAATAACTCTCCAAGAACACTTTTTCGGACATTGCTCCAGAACCATATTAGTAAGCATAAACTTTTCCAAAAGCAATAAAAACCTAAACCCCAGCATTCAAATCATAACATCGTCTTTTGTGTTATTTATTTCCACGACCTTAGCTTTTGAGACAAGTGGAGCATGATATGGGTGTGTGTGAGTGTGACTATGATCACATCAAAAACATCTATCATCACATGACCCATTAATCCAGCAGTAAAATCAACAAAGGTATCACAAATTTGTTAAGGATTCAGATGGTGCCATGCACTGACAACAACCCTTGTCTTCAAATTTTGCAAAATCATTTCACCAAATGTGAAAAGGGAACCACCCATGATCCATCAATCAGAGAGACAAAGCATCCTTTGTGGGCAACATCGTCCATGATTTTAGAAATAGTTTGTCCTCTTCAATCGCCAGCTATATATGAACCTGCTACATTTCTGCAGATTAAAAAATTAGGTTTACACGTACACTTTCTCATGAATATTTTGATGTTCCCTCTTCTGTTTCCTACTTGCAAGACCATATTAAATGTCACTGGATAATCATCCATCCTTGTATTGTATCAAGAAACTTCCAAGAAATAGCCTCATTATTTTTCTGAGATAAATTACAGTTCTGTATTTTAATTTATTTTTTTATGTGATTTCAGTTTCTTTATTCTTTTCGCCATTTTAATAGTTTTGCATATATTTGTTCTTTTATTTTTATTTATTCATTTTACACGTTTTTTACTTTTTAATTAATTAAACTATTTCCTTGCATGAATATATTAGGTTTGAAGCTTTACATCAAAATAAATAAAATAAAACATAAAGGAATATTAAAAACATGAAAAACAAACATTAATAATTGAACTAACATTACGAATTCTTTAATACATGAAAAAACAAAAATCGCAAAAAATTAGAAGCCCAAAATAACATATTATGAATTAAAGGAATATTAAAAATATAATGTAAGCATTTTCTTAATTTTTATTTTTTTTAATTTGTCTCATTTGTGTTTAATTTTTTTTACCAATAAAAAATAAATTAAATTAGTTGAAACATTTAAAAAATGTTCAAACCCTTTTTATATTATATAAAAAGAGACTAAATTCTCCAAATTACCAAAAACCAGTTGGGACCAGTCATCTGTTCAAAGTATAAATATATAAATATTTATTTATCCTTTAAGAAAACATGAATTGGCTTGTACATATTTAACTTGTCCCAAAATTTACAACAAATTGTTAAACTAGAATTGTGCCCAAATGGTAGATTTGGCAGCTCGAACATATTGTTGCTTTGTTGCATAATTAGTAGCAACAATCCTTTTTGCAGCATTTGCCATTCTGCTACGTTCCTCCAACATATACTTTGTGATCCCAGATAACCACATTGCAATAGCAGCCAAAGAATTAGTAATAAATCCAACAAACACTCGCTATGATATGTTCGAAATTTGAGTATAAGAGGGGTATTGGTAGATAGTCCGTTGTGTAGTTTGTGTGGGAAGGAGGAAGAAACTTGCAGACATTTGTTCTTCGATTGCAACTTTGCCCGACAAGTTTCTTATAGTGTATTTTAGTGTATGTTTGTTGAACTCAACTATTAAATAAATTGAGGGTTTAGTTATGCACTTAGTCCCAAAAATTTAGGGTGATTTCTTTTATCCTTCAAATTCAAAATAAACTATTTTAGTTTCTTAAAATTGAAGAAAAGAATTGTGCATTTCCCTACATTTAAGAAACTAAATAAACTTATTTTCAATTTAAAGAATTAAAAAAGATCCACTATAAATTTAAAATACTAAAACATTGATGAATAATGGAGTTTAAGTAGGTGCTAATCCATAATGTTGTGAAATATGAAATTTTGGTAAGAATGTTGAAGAGTGAGAAAAACGACAAGTACGAGGTTGGATTGAAGAGTAAGAGAAAGAAGAAAATAACGTATGGAAGGGACGAGGAGGTGGAGAAGAGGATTTTGATTTTTGACCTCACAACCACGTCTTGTTTAATCACTCTTCTTCTTCCTTATGTGCACAACCTTCATTGATTCATTGGTCTATGTCTACTGTGTTATATCAAGTAGCTGGTGTGACTCATCAGAAGCATGCACGACCTAAGCACAACGTGATTGTGACCTACCTATTCACTAATTCAACTCATCATCGTTTTGTGCAAAAACAAAGAAGCTTCAAGGTGGGTTAATGGGTATTATTGGATACATTATTGGCCATTTGGGGTGGTGAATCTTGATAATGACAACATATCATATATAATAATTCTTCATTATTTGTTGCTTCTGTGTGTGAGAAGTTATGAGTTTCATTGCATGGTTGAAGGAACCTCTCATTTTCATTTTATTTACTTTTGAGATTCACCACTAGTCACTACTATTTTGAGAGAGGGGTAGGAAAACAAAAAATAAAAATTCATCATTTTTTAGTTTATCAAATTTTAGATGGATTTAATTTAATTTCAACTTTTAAACTATTAAGAGATAGACGATATTAAGAATCCGACAATGTTTAAGTAGAATAAACAATCCTTAATGATCCTATGCTTTTCTCTCTCTTTTTTTTATTGTTCCTTAACATCGTCTATCCCTTAACATAAGAAAAAATAATTTAAATGTTGATTTATTTTTATCTTGATAATTTGGAGATTAAAATTAAAATCTTTTCTACACATTATTTAAATCTTTATCCCTTTTTTCTAATGTCAATTTATAATATATTTAAATGGTTTTTTTATAAGAAAAAAATGTAATAAGTTTCTCTATATAAACTAAAATTAACCTTAAAAGTGTAATATGTTTTGCATGGGCTTGGAGTGGTGTCCCATAATGATCCACTGTTAAATTTCTCTCAATTTAGATTGTGTAATGCGTACGCTTCGATAAATGAGATATGGGGAGTGATCTGACTACAGAAGTAAGCGAGTTGTGGAAGCATAGAAATGACGTAATCTTTGAAGGAAGAGTTGTCGATGGTTTAGAAGTAGTTGTCTTGGTTCAAGTGAAGGTTTGGTCTTGGATTACGTCCAAGTGTCTCTCTGGATTCTTCTATTTTTCTGATTAGTGTCTTAAACCTCTGGTATGTATGAGGATGGTTTTTTGATATATTATTGAACTCAGGTGTTAGTTTTTAAGGGGTTTGTTTTTTAGTAAAGTCAGGGATATTTTTTAATCATAGGTGTCTGGTGGCTTGTCTTTTAGGTGGGAGTGAAGTAGGTTTATTATTCTGTATAAGGATTGGATCATCCCTGAAGTAATTCACATTTATTTATTTTTTATTGTCGATACAAAAATCTTAAAAAAGTTAAAAAAAAATATGTTGGAGATCCCACATCGACTAGAGATGAGAGTCTTTCATAGTATATAAGTGGGTGCAAACCTCAACTCTATGAGCCGGTTTTATGGGGTTGAGTTAGGCTTAAAGTCTACTTCGTAATATGGTATCAGAGCTCTTCGAATGAAGAGTTCTGCTGCGCTTCTCTGATTTTTATTTCCCTCTTTGTTGTTCTTGGTTTTTTTTTTTCTGTTCTCTTTCAAAATCTTGATTGGTTTTAAAAATCTTTTAGGCAATGTTTAATGAAAACCCTAGTCAAAATAGTAGTCACACTATTACATGCAATTTTTGTGGTAAATATGGTCATACTGAGGTTGTTTGTTTTCACAAAGTGGGTTTTCCTTCTGGTAATATTAAAACCTCAAAGTTTTCTTTTACTAGAAAAGTGTGCACTTTTTGTAATCGTCTTGGCCACACTGTTGACACCTGTTATAAAAAGCATGGGTTCCCTCCTGGCTACAAATTCACCAATTGGACATCCCAAGCCAATAATATGATTACTACTGACACT
>Ga0123342_1008783_pt1 | contig 12500 bp, 6 predicted proteins | sample Turbeawhitnodule_FD_89960 | JGI IMG/M metagenome (GOLD analysis project Ga0123342, IMG submission 89960) | Root nodule microbial communities of legume samples collected from Mexico - Turtle bean Mexico white nodule | ecosystem: Host-associated > Plants > Roots > Nodule | place: Mexico: Nepantla... | reverse complement strand
TTTGTATAATTTTAATTATACTTTTTAGATTTAAATTGTAATTTTATTTTAAATAAAAACAATAATAATTTGAATTTAAAATAAAGGGTAAAAAAGTAAATTAAAATTAATTAATTAAATAATGTATATACGTACCTTTCTTCGCATTTTGCGAAGAAAGTTTTGAACGTATAAAATGTCTTGATTTTCGTGGTTTTTGAAAAAAAAATGTATTGGTTTTCTAACTTTCCGTAAGCACAGTAAATCTTTGCTTTTCTATCGTAAAAAAAATGCCTAAAAAAAGTGAATTTTATTGATTTAATCATTCAATGTTAAATTTATTGAAATTGAACAACAATATAGTTAATTTATATAAATGAAGTATTAAATAATTTGATATTAATATAATATTTTATAAATATTATCTATGTCAAAGTAATTTTTAATTTAAAGATATTTATTAATGGCCTTATTGTTACATGATAGGTTATGCATATAGAAAAAAGTATGGCTATTTAGAATTTGAATCAATCAAGCACTTTAATCCTTAACATTTTAATTTTTTTTATTTTATTTTTTACTTTAGTAGAAAACGATATCTATTTTATTCCATTTTAGTCTCAGGTTTTTCTTTCAGGAAAATCCATGTTCAAAATTTGGCAACAAAATATTTGAGAATTGTTGATACATCGAAGAAGTGATGTGAAATTTTCTTATGCATTTAAAATTTAGAATGATTGAGGGTTACAGCGAACACAAACACATAATTAATGAAAGAACAATAAAAAAATGAGAGAATACTTAAATTGAATGAACAATGTGCATGAAAAAATATACTGTTGGAATGAGAGATTCCATTCATAAATGTTTTCTATAATATGAGTATGAATATGTTAGGATGATTTTTTTTTTAAACATTTTTTTAAAATCAAAATAATAAAAAGGGTCACAAAATAAATTGAAGATAAAAAATAAAAAATGAAAAAAATTCATATTACTTATAAATTAATTAATTTGAATTGTTTATGAAAAAAGTTGTAGAGATTGATGTATTGACAGTGAGAAATGTAGTGTAGATGCAAAGTTAAGTATATTTGCACATTGTTTACTGAACCCTCTAACCTTCCACTGTAAGATATTCTCTGCACTTTGCATCTTTCTTTATCTTCTTTTTTTTTCCTTTTAAATTTATTCAGATTAACTTCACTATTTTTTTTGCCCTTTTGCTTGTTTATTTTATTTTCCTTTTGGGGTTAGATAAAGTTTCCTTTTTCCCATTCATATCTAAATTTGAATTTGTGTAATCTACTCTCCCTAAAATTAAATGTTTTGCATGCGAGTTTTTTTCATTATACAATTGATAAAACTGATATTCTGTTACAGTTTATCCTTAAAAAATATTTCAGTAAATTAAAAAAAAAGAAATATATAAATTATTATTGAACTAAACTCGACTCTGAATAATATAAGACTACAACTTATATAAAAAAAAATACTCATTAAATAAATCAACATTAATAGTATTATAATCTAACCTTCCACATTTTAACAACCACACAAAACTCAAATATTGATGTATGCCATATTTAATCATCAAAAACTCAATATCATAATATATATAATAATAATAATAATAATAATAATAATAATAATAATAATAATAATAATAATAATTTTAATCTAATACACACTACTTTAAAGAATGAATTATTTATTTGTTTTAGTTATAACCTTTTTAAATAATATGTTTATTTTGAAATCTTTTCTCTAAATTTATAAAAATTAGTTCTTATAAGTATACTTATTATTGGTTGAAAAAAATACTTAAATTGATCAAATACACTAAATAAAATATCTATTGGGATAGTTAATTAAAAAATAAAGATTAAGTTTATTTATTATAATTTCTTCGAGACATGTGACAGAATAAGAATATAATACCAAATTTCAATAAATTGATTAATTAGTTGAAGAGATTAATTACGAGTAACAAATAAATTTCTAGTGCAAAAGAAATGCTTATAAATTGAGTTAGACATAATCTAATTAACCATAATACACAAAAACAAAGATTTTTTTTTTATTATGCAAACTTTAGTTAGTTTATTATAGCAATTCTCATGAATCGTTATATCATATGATTTTATACATAGAATGAAGATAACATTTTTATTATTTCAAAACTGAATAACGTGACACAGTAAAAATACTATTTATTAAGTATTATGTTGTTTTTATTGGTATAACTTTATTAACATTAGTTAAATTACTAGTTTAAACATTCTTATTTACTCTAATAATATAATAAATTGTACTAAAATTTAATCTATTGACAATATATATCAAATTTTTTTATCAATAAAATTATTTACTAATGTGATATATTTACCTATTCACATTATTTGTATCAATAAGTTAATGTTTGCTGTACAAATGTTATACCACAATAGATTATTTAATTCAATATTAAATTTTTAATGTCCTCTCTTAAAATTAAAATTAAGGAATGTTAAATAATGAAATTCAAGATAAAGCAAACGATGAGTTATTTCTTATATCAACAATGTTGTTTATGTAGATAATATTGTTTAAAAAAATTATTAAATGAAAAGTAATATTAGTAAAACAATAAATAGATGTTAGTATATTAAATTAATAGCATCACTTACAAAATTGTGTTGAATATTCACTTTTAACAAATTTAGTATTAAAGTAAATTTTATGTAAATAGTTATATAGTGGTGTAAGATCCATGCATATTCCATGTTTAAAATAATATTATTGGAAAATCTGAAGAGTCATGCAATTACCGTTATAATTACGAAACGACACAATGCGAAAAGGTAAGAATTTTTTTTTTTTTGACAGAACCAGAAAGAATTAAAATCAAGAAAATTATACTAATAATTGGGATTTGGGGTAGATACGCGCATGAAAAAATAAAATAAAATATATTAAAATTATAATATTATATTTATTTCTGCAGTTTTTTCAACTTCAATTCTTTGGTTTTGAAAGAGGAAGCGGCAATTCCTAGAGAGAGAAAGAGATTGGAGAAGAGAAGATAACAAGCTCTGCTGACAAATTGCCAAACTTTTCGTAAGTTTCGTTTTCTTCTTCTTCTTCATCATCTTCTTCTTCTATCTTTAAGTTTCTCCCTTTTTGACCTGTGACTGAAAAAATGGTTTTTTTTTGGGTTATAGAGTTTCAGTGTTGAATTTGAGAACAAGGATAGGTGTCTATGGATTGGGTTCGCTGACCTAATATTTTTGCGGTTGCTTTGGTTTCATCTCCAACACTGCCTGGTACTCAATCTTTTCACTCTTTTTGTGATTTTGTTATTAATTTTTGCCATGTGGTTTAATAATTTCCTGTGTTTGATTTATATTTTTCTATAAAAGATTCTGGGTCGGGTTCTGTTTTATTGAATTGACTTTTATTTGTTTGGTGGGTAGAAGAGGATGTTGTCGAGAATGGAGGCTGGGAAGAAGAGTGGTGGGGGTTCTAGTGCCCCGAAGAAGTTGCTAAAGGATGTTGAAACCATTAACAAAGCTTTGTACTTGGATAGAGGGTCTTCAAGGAGTTCAATACCTAGTGTAAATTCTCGATCTAAATTCACTGGGAAATCTCAGTTACCTGATCCCAAATCTAAGTCTAAAGCAAGTGGTAATAATCATAATAATGATGATGATGATGGTGTTCAGAAGGATAAGAAGTCCATTTGGAATTGGAGGCCTCTAAGGGCCCTTTCCCACATCCGAAATAAGAGGTTTAATTGTAGTTTTTATCTGCAAGTTCATTTGATTGAAGGGTTGCCTCCAAGTTTTGAGAATGCTAGTATTGCTGTGTACTGGAAAAGGCGTGATGGGGTTCTTGTGACTGGTGCTGCCAAGGTGATTCAGTCTGTGGCTGAATTTGAAGAGAAGTTGACCTACACTTGCTCGGTGTATGGCAGTAGGAGTGGACCTCACCATTCTGCCAAGTATGAAGCAAAGCATTTTTTGCTATATGCTTCGCTTCTGAGTGCGCAGGAGATGGATTTGGGAAAGCACCGGGTGGATCTGACAAGGTTGCTTCCTCTCACTCTGGAGGAGCTTGAGGAGGAGAAGAGCTCGGGGAAGTGGACTACTAGTTTTCGACTATCAGGAGTGGCTAAGGGTTCTGTGATGAATGTCAGTTTTGGCTATACGGTGGTTGGTGATAATACCAGTGCTACCAGAGACAGCCATAATGCGTCTAACGTATTGACTTCCAGGCAGAATAGTATTGCTCTGATGAAGCAAGAGGCTAAAACACGACAGTTTGATGGAAGCAGCAGGATGAGGCGTACTTCTAGTTTGCAATTCTCACCTCGAGGTTCAGATGAGGTAAAGGATCTTCATGAGGTGTTGCCATCAACTAAGTCTGCTCTAGCCAGCTCAATAGACATCTTATATAAAAAATTTGATGAAGAAAAGGCTAGTTCTCTGCATGGCGAAGCAGAACTTGATTCATTCACTGAAAATCTTGCGTCAATCAAACCAGATGCATATGCTTCCGTTCTTGGAAAAGAAACATTTGATGAGCATGTGAGTAAGGCTGACGATAAATGTCCAGGGAATGACGAACCTGGACTCTCTGTGTTTCAAGAAAAGCTGGAGATAATTAAACCAGATGACAATTCTTTACCTGATTCTGCAAATGAAAACCCTGAAGAGTTTCAAGGTAATGATTTTGTTGTTGTTGATAAGGGCATAGAACTATCATCAAATGAACCTGTTATAACAGAGGAATTCATTGTGAAGGCTCCTGAAGATGCTTCTACAGTTCTTGGTATATCTGGTATACAAGAACCTTTTGAAGACAGTGTTAAATATGATTTTCTGGGTGAGGTAAATGATAGTTCTAAGGACCAGGTAGTGGTAGAGGAATTTACTAGCAAAGAGGATGGCTTTGACAGTGATACTAATGAGCTGCTCCTGCAAGAACTAGAATCTGCTTTGAATAGTGTATCAAATTTGGAGAGAGTGGCACTAGAATCTCCCAAAACAGCAGAATTTAAATCTGAACATAAGATGACAAAGTCACATAGCTTGGATGATGTTACAGAATCTGTTGCCAGTGAATTTTTAAGCATGTTAGACTGTAGTCCAATGGCCTTGAGTTCTGAAAGTGAGCCTGAATCTCCAAGAGAGCTACTTTTAAGACAATTTGAGAAGGAGGCTTTGGATGGGGACTTCTCCTCTTTGTTTGATTTTGAAATGAACCACGATAATGAAGCAGATGGTGGCTATGATGGTTCCACTGCATCTGAGCAGTGGAACTTTTCTGAAGATGTTAACTCGTCATCATCCTTTTTCCAAGAGCTGCAGGAGGAGCATCTAGCTGAGTCTCAGGATGTGAGGAGCAAACAGAGGGCTCAGATACTAGAAGACATGGAAACAGAAGCCTTGATGCGTCAATGGGGTTTGAATGAGGAGGCTTTTCATCGTTCTCCACCAAAAGATTTTACTGGTTTTGGAAGTCCAATTCCTTTGCCTCCTGAAGAGACTCCTATATTGCCTCCTCTTGATGATGGGTTGGGCCCTTTTCTTCAGACAAAAGACGGGGGTTTCCTACGCTCTATGAATCCCTCACTTTTCAAGAATTCTAAAAGTGGTGGGAGTTTAATCATGCAGGTATCCAACCCTGTCGTGGTACCTGCAGAAATGGGTTCTGGGATAATGGAGGTTTTGCAATGTTTGGCTTCAGTGGGAATTGAAAAGCTCTCAATGCAGGCAAAGGAGTTAATGCCGCTAGAAGATATCACAGGGAAGACAATGCAACAGGTAGCATGGGAAGCTATGCCTGTCTTAGAAGGAGCAGAGAGGTTAGCCTATCCTGTTTGTATCACTGGTCTTGGCTGAGTTTTTAGTAGTCATTCTTAAATGTTTTACTGATTGAATTTTGCTTTGCTTTATGCAGGCAAAGCCATTTGCAGCATGATCCAATAACAGGGCAAGGCAGTGCTCATCTGCAAAGGGACTTGAAAGGAATGCCGTCTGGACAAAAGTCTGGCAAGTTTAGTTCAAGAACAGTGGCCAACCAACTAGGCTCAGAGTTTGTTTCCGTTGAAGACCTTGCTCCATTGGCTATGGATAAAATTGAAGCACTTTCAATGGAGGGTTTGAGAATCCAATCTGGGATGTCAGAAGAGGAGGCACCGTCAAACATCATTGCACAGTCCATTGGGGATATTTCGGCTCTGCAGGGCAATGGTGTTGATATTAGTGGGTCCCTTGGCCTGGATGGTGCTGCTGCTTTGCAGTTGATGGATGTAAAAGATGGCACTGATGGCGGTGATGGTGTTGATGGAATAATGGGCCTATCATTAACTCTTGATGAATGGATGAGGCTGGATTCAGGTGAGATTGACGATATAGATAATATCAGTGAGCATACTTCCAAACTTCTTGCAGCCCATCATGCCAACTCTTTTGACTTCATTCGTCAGAGTTCCAAGGGAGAGAAGAGACGAGGCAAAAGCAGAAGATGTGGTTTGCTTGGAAACAATTTCACAGTAGCATTAATGGTGCAACTCCGTGACCCTCTGAGAAATTACGAGCCGGTTGGAACACCAATGCTTGCTCTTATACAAGTTGAGAGAGAGTTCATGCTTCCAAAGCAAAAAATTTACAATAGTGTGTCTTTCATAATGAAAAACAATGACGAGGATGATGATAGGGAAATCCTAGCGAAGGTGGACCCGAAGGACACCCAGAAAGAGGAGAAAAGTTCTGACGAGGAAGAGGGCATTCCTCAGTTCAGAATCACAGAAGTCCATGTGGCAGGTCTGAAGCCTGAGCCTCAGAAAAAGAAGCTCTGGGGCACTTCAAGCCAGCAACAATCTGGTTCTCGCTGGTTGCTTGCTAATGGAATGGGGAAGGGCAATAATAAGCTTTCATTGATGAAATCAAAGGGTGCATCTAAATCTAATGCTCCAGTTACCACAAAGGTGCAACCTGGTGACACCTTGTGGAGCATATCATCTCGTGTTTTTGGCAATCGAGGGAAATGGAAGGAGTTGGCAGCACTAAATCAACATATAAGAAACCCCAATGTCATTATACCAAATGACACCATAAGACTCAGCTGAAGTCCACAACATAGACTCTTGTTGTCTTTTGGAGTTGTTAATGTCATCAAGCCATCTGTTTCTGAACGCCTTGTCACTCAGGAACCTGTGCTTGGGCATTGTTTGGTTTTGTTATAGTAGCATCAACGAAATTGGACTGATCCTCTAATAATTGCAAAGTACTACGAGATACATAGAAAATATGAGGGATTTTCTGTATTTTGCTGTAGGCACATTTTTCTATTGTATAGCCAATTGTAACTTGTGCATGCATCTGTTGTATTTATGTCTTCAGGAAGAAGTGTTTGTATGTTACATGGAGTAAATTATATTTGCAGTCCACAATGGAGTATTCTTGCAGAAAAATGTTAATTTTATTACAATTGCAAATTTAAGATGCACAGTTCAGAAAAATGATTGCTGTTTGGTCTAAGATTTCGATAAAACGTTCTGCATGTTTGGTTGGTTTTGAAAACCATCAGTACTTAATTTTAAATATCTTACTTTCACCTTCAGAATTATATCTGAAATTTGCATTTCATCTTATGAAGTCGTAAAATTTCACAAATGGTTCAAGAACAATAGAAAGTGAAAAACAAAGTGTTTTAAGAGATTCAAATGTTACACAAACCAGTCACTTTAAGACAAGTATATATTCGAAACTAAACATCTGGTGAGTATAATTTAAATGTTTAGGGTTTAAATGTACCCTTTTTATTTGCAAATGTATTAATTTTTTCTAAATTCTTGTAAAATATAATTTCTTATAATTGTCGTATTGGTTACAGTTTTCTTTCTGGTTTCTTTCTTTACGTAAACGTTTACATGACAATATTAAGCTAATGTTTATTTAAATATTTTTCAAGAGAGAACATAATTTATATTTATGTTAACAAAAGAATAAAAAGCTAAGTGTAAACATAAAATAGCACTTTCAAAACTGTTATATTATTGCTCAATAATATCAGAATATAAGATTTTATTTAGATATAATTCAAAAAGTATTTAACATTGCAATTAAAAATAATATCTACTTCTGATTAAAACAAAAATGTTAATTTTAGAGAGCAAACTCTGTAAGCGTCAAGGTTTTGTTTAAGTATATTATTTACATATTTAAGTGACATTCTTTTGTTTCATGTAAAGAAATTTTACAAAATAGTAAATATTTTTAATTTCCTAAAACAAATAATTAAAAATTAAGACGTAACAATAAATAAACAATTCGAAATAACCTAATACGTTTTTTTATGGAGAAGCGAGTAAAACACTAGAAAATTAAGAAGACATTGTTGTCCAAAACACTTCACTAACCAACTTATAAGCTACTTTATTGCAAATTTAGTTATAAAAAATAAGTCACTTGTTTATCAAAACACCTTTTAAAAAATAGTTTGATCTCACTTCACATTTTAAACACGAGATAGGCTTTAAATAAACATAATAAAGGACTTTTCTTTCTCAAATTTCACACTTTCTTCTCAGTCTCCATAATATACAAGTGAAGTGTACTTATGATATATTTTAGAATTACTTCATCTAAAACAGAACTATATAATCAACCCAAAATAATTTACTTCAGATTATGTATTTTAAAGTATAATTTCAACTTTATTATAAAATACTATGTCAGGAGTGCATTAATAATTTTATATATTATACGAGTGGAAGAAGAAATAACAAGAGTACAGAAAGAAAATACCCCAGAATCAAGCATACTCTTACATGGCACCTTAGTTTCATCATTCTCGCTGACCATGCCTTCCCCCATTGCCACGGTGCCATTGTTGGCCACAGCATTGAGCATCAGACTTCTAATACTAATCCTTAGTGTCTTGTTCACAAGGGTTACAAGATCTGGTGCATTGAAAACAGTGTTATGAAGTGGAATCCATTAGTGTGGAACATTCTTTTTCATGTCATCTTTTATCCGACCAATTCCACTCTTCATTCTAGTAATAGCAAAAGCACTAAATGCACACCTTAAATTTTGTCTGTTAAATTCATAACAAACTTGGGTCGTTTCTCCGAAGCTGTAGTGGATAATGCTAGCAGACCCAAAAGCAAAATGAAAACATATTAACAAGCACAAATGAAGCCTGCTGCACATATGTTATCAGATACTAATGGTACTAAGAACAAACATATCGCAATGCAGGGGAAAAGGTTACAGAAGTTCACAACAAGAAAACTATCAAATGTTGAATAATTACATCCACATTGAGTTGACGAGACCAAACTAGCGAATACCTACGATGCAACAACAGGGCAGAATACAGAAAGCCTAAGCAACTAACAAGTTAGCAGTTCAGCATGATTTACAGGGGTCTGATACCTACCCCATAACACTATTATATATGATATCAAGGTTTTGCTCTCTTGTTGCTGCATGAGGGACACTTGTAGTGTTTGATGTGCTCAGCTCGAGCAGGAGTGATCTTCACACACTTGCCATGAAACCACTTCTCGCATATGTCGCAACAAATCCAGAACTCATCGGATGCATAGTTCTCCCCACAAGCACCACACAAGGTCTCCCCGTGCTCCTCCTCTTCTACTTCGTCCAATACCTCCTCTTCCTCCTTCATTTCTTGCTTTACATACTTCACAGATTCAGATCCTCGCTATTTTTATTTTGTTCCAAATAGCAGACAATAGTGTAAAAATGACAATTTAGAAAGGAAATAAATTAACAAGTAAACATAACATCTAACAAGAGTATTAAAAATAAGTGCAATTATGATACTAAAAATGGTTAAGAAAGCAGAAAATTTCAAACATTTAGCAGAGGTGACAGGATGTTTTCTTACCCCTTTTGAATTGGACTTTGATTTGCTGCTGTTGCGGTCAGATGACTTCTCCTTTGCCTGTTTCATTGCAGATCCAGTTACAACCTCGAATATTGTAGGCAGATCATTAATCATAGTGAACAGGCGTTTCCTGCACAAAGAATTGCATGTAATCATTGGTCAGCTTACAATTAACAAGTATACTTGCTTTGAATGAATTATGTATTCCAAAACATACATATATTATATTGCTAACTAGTCACGAGGGGCATATGAACCCATGCATGTACATGGGAATTTTATTGCCATCAGCTGCAAATAATGCAAAGTGCCAAACCCCCTTTTTTTCCAAAAAGAGAAAAGCTTATAATCTTAAATTCAAATTCTTAATAACATTCTTTCCAGATGAGTAACATATGTAGGAAAACACTGAATTGTTTATGAAATAGTTAAATTGCCAAAACCATTTTGATCCAGTATAAGCAAAGGAAAGACAGTCAATGACACAGGACATAAGAAAAGCGTCTTGCTTATGCTTTTTTCAGCTGCGCTTTTCCTTTTGCAATTGCACAAATGAAACAAAGCTCTAACCTACAACCATAAGACAGATATTGTCAATCTCATGCTTATGATTTTGTGTTGACTGAAATTTTTTCCATATAAACTATTCAGGCATCATATTTTATTAAGTCAAACAAATCATCAGAAAACATTAAAAACTGCAAAGATAAAAATTAAAAGTCTACGCTGCAATATTTTTCCATTAACTAAATCTCAACTGAATACATTATGCAGACAAATAAATCAATACAGCCACATAAGAAGCATAAGTTCAGAAGTAATAGTGGCATGCATCCCAAACATATTCTAATCCAACATCCGAAACAACTGCCAGAGAATAACGTGATAAAGGATTGGAGAAAAGAACTATTATACCTGTCAGCTTTATCAAAACCAAATCTTGCTCCAAAGTAAAAAGCCACTGATTGTAACCATGCATCACTGTGAACAGCAACTAAAGATAACCAGTCCTTTTCTTGCATCCCATCCCTAGCAAAGTTTATGCCCAATGCAGGCTCGGGAAGTTCTGGAGGAACTTCTTCAGCTGGCAAATTAACTTCCCATTGTTCATTGGGGAATCCATATAGACATAGATTCTCCTTTTCTGATGTAGAACAGGTAAAAAAAAGTAAAGCATCAATAAATTTTACAATGTAAGCTTGTTAGATAAACCAGAGATTGCGAGTTAGATTTTTTAGATACTTGCAAAAGTACTAAATAATATAACAAAATGAAAAGAAATTCACATCTAATTTTAACTCGAGATAACAGAGACAACCAAGCAGCTCGCGAAGTAACAAAGAAAACAACAAAGAATATATTTAGCTCTAGCTATTAAAACAAACACATATAGGAAATTAGTCTCACTTATTCAAAGAAAAACAGAGAAATATAAAATCCAGTTCTTCAAATTTGTCATCATCCTAAAGTAATGAATAGCAGTAGACCAAAATCTTTATTCGCTCCATATGATTGATTCAAAGTCTGTCAAATATTTAAATGATGAGTAAAACTAAGTAACCCATTGCACCTAATAAAAGATAACAGAACGGGGAACTTCTACACAAACCCATACATACTTCCAAAAAGAATATGGAAGTCACAAAAATACACAAAACAAGGTTGTCAACTAAATTCAGATCCTATCTAGAGTTGGAAAAAGGAACAAAGCATATAAAAAGCAAATTGTAAAATGCTATCTTTTATATAAATTTATAATACAGTTTAATGTTTAATATGTCAAACTACGTAAAATTTACAGTGTGTGGAGGTAATGTAGATCATACCAAGTTCTAGGTGATTAACACAGATTCCTAGGATAATTACAACAGAATTACCAATTGTGGTAAAAGCAGATTATCCATTTTTTGCCTAATCTAGCTCAACCAATTTTGGTAAAGAAATGCAAAACCCAAGTTAGCAACAAATGGACATTTCTTGTATATGCAATGAAGTATCCTTGCCATCAGTCTGATTCAAATCACACCATGGTAGTAAGTATCGTATGATTCACGATACGAATCGTACGATACGATTCAGAGTGCTTGCGATACGAATCGTAAGAATAATCATTTTTGCTCCCGTATCGTAGCTGTATCGTGTGAATCGTGATACGAATCGCATGAATCGCGAAACGATTCCGTATCACGACTTGTTTTTGTAAAAATCCTAATTTTAATTTGAATTATTATATAAAAACCCTAATTTAAATTTTAATTGCTTTTATAAATAAAAGCCCTAATTTTAATTTACCCACGAACCTAGTGTGTCATTTGAAACGTCCTCTACTCTTTTCAAAAGTTCCTATGTACATCCTTCTCTACGTTCTTCTTTGTGGTATATATATATATATATATATGTAGATACAACACTCAAAATGAAATATGAGGTTGTTTTGTTATTAATTGCATCTTTGCATTTCTACATATGTTTAGGGTTTAGGGTATATATATATATATATATATATATATATATATATATATATATATATATATATATATATATATATATATATCTCTTTTTTATTTTTTTATATATTATTTGTTTCTCTAAACACAACGAAACACAATTCAATCTAA